>Ga0256840_1000345_pt1 | contig 47889 bp, 52 predicted proteins | sample 355202metaG_FD_185969 | JGI IMG/M metagenome (GOLD analysis project Ga0256840, IMG submission 185969) | Hydrothermal vent microbial communities from Mid Atlantic Ridge, Atlantic Ocean - 355-202 | ecosystem: Environmental > Aquatic > Marine > Hydrothermal vents | place: Atlantic Ocean: Mid...
CCTTGCTTAGCAAATCCGTGGATCCTCTCGAAACAGGGATCGAGTCCGATGCGGAAACGATGATCTTCGCTTTCGATCCTTTTATAGCATCCAACACACTTTCGGGTAACTCGTGAGCGTAAACGAATATTGCGTCACTTCTCTCGATATCTTCAACGTGATCTTCACAGGAAGAAGAGTTTACGGCTATAAAATTAAATTTCCACCTATCTGACTCCTCCTTCAGCACTTCCTTCAAGACGGGAAGCATCGTAGCCCCGTAGCCTATTATGAAGCACAATCGCATAAAATTTTTGACTTTTATTGGCATTTAAGTGTTATCTTCTATAGAGTTTATGTGCTGAATTGGCAGAAAAAATCACACAATCAAAAACGTTTATATTCAATCCTCGAAACCGATCCGTATGAAACTTGCACCCCTTCTACTCATCCTGCTTTTAGTTCCGGTTCATGCGTTAAACGTGAACGTCCCGTCAAACGTCGGAGTCAATGAGAAGTTCAACATCACCGTAAAGCTGAACGGATCTTCCGTCGTCGGCTTGGCCTTAGAACTTCCGAACGGGTTGGAATTCGTCAACAGTTCCGTTCCCTACAAGATTTCGGATAACACCGTTGCCCTCGCGATCGTGAACGGATCTTATGCTATCTGCACGCTTAAAGCTTTGAAGTGCGGCCGATACGAACTTAAAATAAGGTGGAGCGACTTTCTGAGCGGGAAAAACGGAACGTTGGTCAGATGGATTTACGTTTCGCCTAAACCGTCCCTAACCCCAACAGAAACAGTCACCCCAACCGCAACTCCCACTCGATACATGCCGACGCCAACGCCCACGACACCGGTTACTCCAACCAAAAAGACTCCGGGTTTCGAATTCATGGTTGCAATTTTAGCGATGCTAATTGCGCTGAGGAGGTGGTAGCGTGAGGAGAATAATTCTCGTCTTAGCTCTGCTGATATTCAGCGTGAGTCTGGCAAACGCGTCTTACATGGATCTGTTTAAGGACGGCAGGATAACCAAAGCCGAGCTTACCAATGCAGTCCTGAACTACATGCTCCACAAATCTAACTTGAGCTTCGAAGACGTTTGCGACGCATCCTACGTTTACCTCTACTGGCACGGAAAACCTAAGACTATCGTAGATTCCGCGAACGATACCATAACGATTTACAGACCCGTTAAGAGGATAGTAGCGTTGTCAGTCGATTCTGCGGAAGCTCTGGCGATACTCGGTGCTAAGGGGGAAGTAGTAGGGGTAAGCAAATACGTTAAGGAAGAAAAGAGGCATTTCCCCGTTCTGAGTAAGTTGCCTTCCGTCGGAAGTTGCTTTAGCCCAAATGTGGAGGCGATAGTCGAGTTGCATCCCGATATTGTAATAACTTACGTGAAGTGGCCGGATAAGAGCGAACTCGAAGACAAAATAAAGCTCGTGGATCCGAGCATAAAGGTGGTAAGGCTTGACTTCTACAAAGCCTCAACGCTAAGAGAAGAGATGGAGAAACTGGGCTATCTGCTCGATAAGGAAGAAAACGCAACCAAATACGTGAAGTGGTTCGACAAGTGGCTGAATTTCGTGAAGTCGAGGATTCCGGAAGAGAAGGTTAAAGTTTACACGTGCGGGAAACCCCTCAAAGCTTTCGGAGAGGGAACCGGCCTATACGATTTAACGGTCATGGCCGGAGGAGACAACGTTCTGAAGGGGAAGAAGGGATACTTCGACGTCGATCCGGAGCAGGTCGTCCTTTGGGCTCCACAAGTCATAGTAAGCTGGTGCTACGCGAAGGGATACAGTCCGGAAGCTAAGGAGATTATGAAAGAGAGGTTCCTGCAGATAGTGGAATTTCCGGGATGGGAGGACGTTCCGGCCGTGAAAAACGGAAGGGTTTACGTTATATCGTCGGACATAGGCTCTTCCCCAGCTCTACCGGTTGGGTTGGTGACTGTTGCGAAGTGGCTTTATCCGGAGAAGTTCAAGGATGTCGATCCCAAGGGGATCATGCAGGAATACGTAAGCGAATTCTTACACCTGAAGTTCAACGTGAGCGAAGGATGCTTCGCGTATCCGCAATAGAGGAATACGAAAAATATTCCTTGGGGAAGGTTTTGTTCATCCTAACAATTTTATTATTACTGATCTTAGCCGCCGGAATCGCCGTAACTTTGGGTTCGTATCCGATACCGTTCTTCAAGGTCTATTCGATCCTAATAGAGCATCCGAACAGCGTTGAAGGGAGGATCGTCTGGTTCCTAAGAGTTCCGAGGGTTCTTATGGCGATAATAGCCGGCTCCGCTTTGGCATGTGCAGGAGCCATGACCCAAGGGATTCTCAGAAATCCTCTTGCCACACCCTACACTTTGGGAATATCATCTGCCGCGGGCTTAGGAGCGGCGATTGCAATCCTCTATTTGGGAAGCTACGCTGTAATACCGAACGCCTTCGTATTTTCCCTAATACCGGTTTTCGTAATACTCGCGATAGCCAAGATGAGGGGAGCTACTCCAGAAACCATGATTCTGGCAGGAATAGCGATGCTCTACATATTCAGCGCTGTGACGACGCTTCTGATGTTCTTCGCGAATCCGGAAGATGTGAAGGAGATATACTTCTGGATCGTCGGCGATTTGGGAAAGGCCAGCTGGAAGGCTATTCTTCCAACCTTCGCATCCTTAGCGGTATGCTTCATCTTGCTCTTCTGGAAGACTTGGGACGTCAACGTGATTATGATAGCTGGCGATGAGACTGCGAAAAGCTTGGGTGTGAATCCGGAAAGACTCAGGATCTTCGTGATGCTCATCTCCTCATTCCTTACCGCATCCATAGTCAGCTTTACCGGAACGATAGGATTCGTATGCCTGGTAGCTCCGCATATATGCAGGATGATAATCGGCGGGGATTACAGATATCTCCTTCCAGCCTCAACCCTATTCGGCGGTTTGCTTTTGCTTACGTGCGACACGATAGCGAGGACGGTTATGGCTCCGATAGTTCTACCCGTAGGAGTCATAACGAACTGCTTGGGCGGGCCGATGTTCCTCTATCTCTTGCTTAGAAGGAGGCGGGAGTATTGGTGAGGATTAGAATCAGGGAGTTGGAGTTCGAATACAACAGCATTCCCGCGTTAAAGGGTATTTCGATCGACATAGGGGAGGAGTTCGTGGCGATAGTCGGCCCGAACGGGAGCGGAAAGACTACTCTGCTGAAGTGCATGTGCAAGATACTAAAGCCCAAGAAGGGCGTCGTCATGCTGAATGGTAGGGATATCAACGATTTGAGCCAGATGGAGATCGCCAAAAGGATCGGCTACGTCCCTCAAAACGTAAGCGGAACATTTCCGGCGAAGGTTTTCGAGGTAGTCTTGACTGGCAGAAGGCCATACATAGGATGGAAATGTAGCAGAAAAGATTTGGAAAAGGCTTCGGAAGTTCTGAGGGTTTTGGGATTGGAAGAATTGGCGATGAGGGATTTCGATACGCTGAGCGGGGGACAACAGCAGAAGGTTTTGATTGCGAGGGCTTTGGCTCAGGAGGTCGAAATATTGCTACTCGACGAGCCCACCGCAAATTTAGATCTGAAACATCAGCTCGAAGTCATGGAACTTCTGAAAAGTTTAACGAGAAAAGGTGTAACTGTTATTACTGCAATACACGACCTAAACTTAGCCTCGATGTTCGCGGACAGAATCGTTATGATGAGGGACGGCGAGATCTTCGCGATCGGAACGCCAAAAGATGTAGTAACCTCGGATAACGTCAGAGCCGTTTACGGTGTCGAGGTTAGAGTTCTGGAAGTGGATGGAAATCGCATAGTAGTTCCGCTGGCATAAACCTAACACAAAGATTTTTGTTTCGAAGTCAAGATAAATTGATCATGCGTTCTATGCTCATAATAGCTTGGAACTCCCAGCACATCCACCAAGCTGTGAAGGATCTGACCGAGGAAGCAATAAGTTTTAAAATAGATGTTTTAGACGTTCAGACTTTGAATAGAACGAACGAACTTCCAGATCTCTCGAAATACGATATAGTGGTGATCAATCAGATGGGGAGAGGAGATTGGGAAAAAGAAATCGTTGAAAAAGCTAAGGATAAGATTTTCATAGCGTTCAATTCGAGCGTTGACGAACATTCTAACGTATCGAAAAAAGATTACGAAACTCTGAAGAGATATCTGGCTTACGACGGATTGGAGAATCTGAAGAACTTCGTTAAGTTCTGCATGCGGTTAATAGATAAAAGTGTGAATGTCGAAGATCCAAAGCCGATGCCTTGGAACGGTATATACCATCCGAAGGGTGGACTGTTCGAAAATCTGAGGGATTATTTGAAGTGGTACGAGTTGAACTATAGCGATCTCGTAGGTTTGCTTTTCTATAGGGCGAGGTTTCTGTTCAGGAATACGGCTCACATCGACATGTTGATAGAGGAGCTTGAGAGAAGGGATATAGGTGTAATTCCAGTCTTTACGCTCACGTTTCCGGATAAGGATTTAGGAGCACCGGGAGTGGATGAAGCGATAAGGAAATACTTCTTCATGAACGATCGGCCTATCATATCCTTACTAATCTGGGGATTATACTTCAAGGTCTGCGACGACTTGAAAATCCTCAAGAAGTTGGACGTGCCCGTTATAAACGCTATAGAGATCTACGCAAAAAGTCCTGAGGAGTGGATGAAAGATCCGAAGGGATTAAATCCGGTCATGGTTTCGTTTGCGGTAGCTCTTCCGGAATTCAACGGTGTGATAAATCCGACGGTGTTTTCGGGTGAGATCCGAACTCAAACCGTTCTGAAGTCCGTTCCAATAGAGGAAAGAATTAGGAGAATCGTTGAGCAGGTGGAGAGATGGCTTAAGCTTAGGAGGATGAAGAATTCGGAAAAGAAGGTAGCAATAGTTCTGCACATCTCGGACATAGGCAATACCGAAGCTAACGTGGGAACCGCCTTAGGTTTGGATACGTTCGAAAGCGTTGTGGAAATACTCAGAGCTATGAAAAAGGCTGGCTATGACGTCAAAAACATACCCAAAGACGGAAGGGAACTTGCCAAGATGTTTTTAGAGAATAAACAGATGTGGGAGGGGATATGGAACTACAGTCCGAATTACGCTTTCAAGATTTCGAAGGAAATGTATGCAAGGTGGTTTGAGGAGTTGCCTGAAAGGATCAGAAAATCGATGCTCGAAACTTGGGGGGAATTCGATGATGTAGGGATTCCGGGAATTTCGTTCGGAAACGTCCTCGTAACTGTTCAGCCTCCAAGGGCTAAAACTTTCGATCCTGAGGAATTTCACAAGCTGATACACAATCCAACCTTACCTATCCCCCATTACTACTACGCATTCTACAGATTTCTCAATGAAAACTTCGATGCGGTAATTCATTTAGGTAAACACGGAAGCGTGGAGTGGTTACCCGGAAAGAGCGTAGGTTTGTCCGAAGAATGCTATCCGGACTTATGTCTGCGTAGCATCCCAAACGTTTACGTTTACATAGTCAACAACCCTGCAGAGGGAACTCAGGCGAAAAGGAGGGGGTATTCGACGATAATAGATCATCTCCCACCATCCATGAAGAGATCGAACCGCTACGAAGAACTCGAAATAGCCCTAAACGAATACTTCAAAGCTGAGGAGAGGGGGCTGAAAGAACAGAGGGAGATTGCAAAAAGGAGGATCATCGAGCTTGCGAAGAAGCTCAACTTCGAATTCAAGGATTTGGAGGATTTGCACACCAGGATAGTTGAGCAAAACGAATCCCTTTACTGCTACAGCCTCCACGTGTTCGGCAGGATAGATGAATCCACTCTTGATGACTTCGTGAATTCCATAGTCAAGCCCGAAAGGTTCGTGCTGAAGGAGATGGGTGTAGATTACGCCGAATACCTTAGAAATCCGTTTAAGGTCGTAAACGGATACACTTTAGGCGAGATCGTTAACTCGATCAGAGATGAGGACATTCCGGAATTCTTAAAGGATGCGATGGAAAAGGCAAAAGCCGAAATCGAAGAGATGCGAATGGAAGTAAGAAGGAGGATAATGAACATAAGGGAGATCGAAAATCTTTTGAGAGCCTTGGAGGGCAAATTTATCGAACCTGCCCCATCCGGAGATGTGACGAGAGGAAGGATGGAGGTTATACCCACTGGATTCAATTTCTATTCGGTGGATCCGAGAGCCATTCCGTCGAAGAGCGCTTGGGAAGTTGGAAAGAAGTTGGCCGAACAGCTGATCGATAAAATGATGAAGGAGAACGGGAAATATCCCGAAACGATAGCGTTCGTCGAATGGAGTAGCGATCCCATGAATACGGATGGAGAGCAGATAGCGCAGATTCTCTACCTATTGGGTGTCGAGCCCGTTTGGGAAGGGGATAGGGTGGTTGGGCTGAGCGTGATTCCGCTCGAAGACCTCAAAAGGCCGAGAATAGACGTGATAGTTAGAATAAGCGGTCTCTTCAGAGATACATTCATGAACCTCGTGGAACTTATAGATACAGCTGTTGCAAAGGTTGCGGGCTTGGACGAACCTCCTGATATGAACTACGTCAGAAAGCACTATCTCGAAGGCTTGAGACACAGGATTTTTGGAGATAAGCCCGGAGCATACGGGGCTGGTGTAAACCATGCTATAAACTCCTCACATTGGCAGAGCGAGGAAGAGCTTGCGGAGATATACATAAACTGGGGTTGCTACGCCTACGGAAAGGATGCGTTCGGTGTGGAAGCTAAGGAGGAATTTAAGCTCGGCCTTAAGAGAGTTGAGGCCGTCGTGAGAAATCATTACACCGACGAATGGGACATAACGGACGACGACTGTCCATACGCATTCCAAGGAGGTTTGGCGTTAACGGTGGAGAAGTTGACCGGAAAGAGACCGAAAGTTCTCATAGGGGATACGAGGAATCCAGAGTCAGCGAAGATTGTAGATGCAAAGGAGGAAATCGAGAGGGTTGTGAGAAAGACCCTACTGAACGACGACTGGATTGAGGGTATGAAGAGGCACGGATACAAGGGAGCTGGAGACATCATGAAGAAGATCGTAAACGTTTACGGATGGCAGGTAACGACGAAGGCCGTGAAGGATTGGATATTCGACGAGATCGCCGAGAGGTTCGTGCTCGATGATAATATGAGGGAGTGGTTTAAGGAGAACAACCCCTATGCCGTGGAAGAGATAGCGAGGAGACTGCTCGAGGCGTATAAGAGGGGACTGTGGAAGGCAAAAGATGAAACAATTGAGAAGCTTAAGGAAATATATGTAGATATTGATGGCTATCTCGAAGACGATAAATTAATTTTAAATATTTGATTTTAAACTTTAACATGTGGCTACGATAACTAAGGATTTAAAAAGATTGATTATGTTTATATTAATACTTTTGTCTATATCATTTTTATATTCGTTTGTATCAAATCTAAATTTTACAAATACCGGGTTGCCTGGAATAGTTGGAACTGGTGGATATAAAGGTAGTAGCAATCCTGTACACACAGTACCCTCAAGCTTTTCTCAATCAAACATGGCTAATTTAAGTGAAATGTCAAATTCAGCAAAAGTACCTATTTACTTTGTTGAAGGTCTAAACGACTACACTTATCTTATGAGGCTATATACTTCTGCCTTTTACGATGAAAAAACACATTCTTGGATAGAGGAAAAAACACAACCAAAAGAAATGTCGCCTCCCAGTTATTTTACAACTCGTTATAAAGTCACTCCAATTGTAGAATTCAAAAATCATATTCCAGTCTCTCAGAAAACAGTTTTTGTAACGATAAAGGCAAAATATTTTCCAGAAACTTCAACGTTCTATATAAAATCAGATAAAAAACCATACGTTGGTTATTCTCTTGCATCACCCCCAAGAGCTCTTTGGGCAGCAAAAGTACCAAAAGATAGTCCATACTTACAAGTAACTTGCCCCGGAAAAGATAGAATCAGAGCTTTGGCTTTGAAGGTAACAAAAGGTGCAAAAAATGATTATGAAAAAGCTGAAAAAATAGCTGAATTCCTTGAAACCAACTATACTTATGGCTTTACAACTTATTCTGGAGATCCCATATATGACTTTTTATTTGTGAAAAAAGTTGGAGTTTGTAAGCAGTTTGCTTCAGCTTTTGTAATGATGTGTAGATCGATTGGATTGCCTGCAAGAATGGTTTTTGGATACATGGCAAGACCCGAACCGTACAATCAAACTGTGTTTTCTTCTCAAGCACATGCGTGGGCAGAGGTGAAATTTAAAACAGGGTGGGTTGAATTTGATCCAACACCTTCCCAGAAAAAAATACCTACAGAATGTACAATAACAAACATTTCAAAGAAAATTTACGTTGGCGAAAATTTAAGTCTTAGCGGTATAGTAAAATCTGAAGATCCTAAGTTACAAAATTACGTTTCTGGTTATGTTGAAATATATCTCGCAAAAAACAAAAACGATAGAAAATCATACAAATTTTTGGGATTGTTTCCCGTAAAAGGTGGTATATTTCATGCAAGTATAAAAGTAAACAAAACAGGAAAATACAATGTTTTAGCACATTATACAGGTAGTTTTATGTTTTACGCTTCTTGGAGCGATCCTATTGTTGAAATTCTCGGAAAACCATACATAGAAACTAACATTGGTAGTAAAGTTTGTGCTGGAGTTTGTAAAATCAGAGGAAAAGTTGTTTATGCAAAACCAATAAACGGTACAATTTATTTGTTTGTTGATGGAAAAGAGTATAGAGAAAATTTTAACACAACTTTCTCTTTCCAAGTTTATTTATCTCCGGGAAAGCACAAGATAAAAATATTCTATCCCGGATCAAAAGAATACTTTATAAGTCCAGTTAGCTGGGAAAGGGAAGTTGAAGCGGGATACGTTAAAGTTATTTTTTCGAATACTACAGCGGTTGTAGGAGAATATTGGATATCAAATGTTACAGTTCTGTTTAATGGTAAAGCTATAGAAGAAACCGTATATCTTGGATATCCGTTTTACGTTAATGTAAGTCACTTCATAAAAGTTATGAGTCCTAAACAAGAAGGAATATACGCTGTAAACTATTCTGTTCTATCTCTTGGCTATAATAGTGTTTTGAGGTTGTATGTTAAATCACCAACTAAAATAAAAGCTGAAATAAATGGTAATACTCTGATTATTAGAGTTTTTGATAAAAATGGAAATATTGTAAAAGGAACTGTATATATCAATGGCAAGAAGTACTACGACCCCGGCACACTTAAAATAAAAGTAAAAAAAGATAAATTCGAAATATACTATGCGGGAGATGATATTCACTTTCCTTCAAAAATAGTGGTTACAAAACCTCTGCCAATTTGGATATACTTAATACCTTTACCTCTAATATTTTTATTGGCTTTAAAATTCAGGAAAAAGAGAACCCTTAGATTTGAATACATGCCTCCTCCAGTATGGTTGCCCGAAAATGAAATCTCAATAAAAGCTACGGGGGAAGGGTTGGTTAGATTGAGTTTAAATGGTGAAAAAGTTGGTTTTGGTAAGAATGAGTGCACTTTTAAAGGAAAACTACCTATAGGTACTCACGAACTTTTAGCTGAAGTTTTAAATGAAAAAGGAAAAGTTTTAGAAAAGAAAAGTATGAAAATTCACGTGCTACCTTTTAGAAGGGCAATAGCAAAAATTTTCGAAGATGTTTTAGAGTTGTGTAAAAATAAAGGTTTGGATGTACAAAGCACTACTGTTAGGGAGATAATGCAGTTTTTGAAAATTGAGGATGAATTAAAAAAAGAAATTCTGTCATTTTTTGAGCCTAAGAGATATGGGAAAGATTTTGGTAATAGGGAAGACTTAATCAAATTTTACGAATTGTGCAGAAGAGTTAGGAGGTGTCTTAGGTGATTTCAATACTAACTTTAACTCTAATATTTGCAGCAATTTATTGGATAGTAACTCATCAAACAGTTTACTTTGGTAAAGAGTTGGTGATAATTTCTACTGAAAACCTCGCAACTATATATATATTACTTTTAGCGGGAATACTGTCAAGAGGAAAACTGAAGTTTCTAAGACCATTTTTTGTTGCTTTAGCAATGTATCTGATTTCTAACTTGGTAATATTTAATCTACAAATGTACTATCCAATCTCAGTAAACAGAATATTTCTCTTCATTTTTTTGATTTCAATAGCGATAGTAGTTTCGGATTTGCCAAAAAGACACATTACTTCATTTATTGGATTTTTACTTACTGCTATATCCTTATATATGCTTTTAGTCCAATATAATTCAACTTTGGCAATAGCAATAGCAGCATTTCTCGTTTATTTAGGAATAACTGCATTGGCGTCTGGATTTGAAGGAATTATAGCGAAAGGTATCGCCTCTTCAAGAACTTATGTAGTATTAGCTTTAATAGGTCTTGCAATTCTCGAATTTGCAAGACCATATTTAAAAGGAGGATTGTTTGATTTTGCTGAATGGATTGTAGTAGCCCTTGCTGCTTTTTCAATTTTTAGAAATTTCAAGCCAGAGTACGATGAAAGATATCTAAGTGAACATGTTAGCAGTGTTTCAAAATTAATAGACGAGTTATCTATGAATCTCGATAGAGCTGCAGACTTATTTGTCAAAAAAGGTGAAAAATCTATGCTCGTAACTTACTTGGTAAAAATTCTATTGGATTCTGGATACAAAGAAAAGGAAATTGCATCTAAAATATTGCCTATAGTCAACCACTGTGATGAAAAAGTTTCAATTCTATCTTTTCCATGGGAAAGAGCTTTGATTGAGGGGAGAAATAGAAAGAAAAGAGAGAAAATTTTGAAAATAGTTATGAAATCTATTAAGGGAGGGGATAAAAATGAACGTTCGTGAATTTATGAGGTTGTGTGACAGCATAGTTAAAACAGTCTGTGATGTTTATGTGGGAGATAGTTTAATCGTTAAAAAAATGCTTGCAGCTTGTTTAAGTAATGGAAACGTTCTTTTTGAAGATTATCCGGGACTGGGTAAGACTCTCTTAGCAAAGGTCTTTGCGAAATCCATAGGCGCTGAATACAACAGAATTCAATTTACACCAGATTTACTCCCCGCAGATATAACTGGTACTAAGGTTTACAGAGGTGGGGAATTTGAGTTAATCAAAGGCCCAATTTTTACACATGTGTTACTGGCAGATGAAATAAATAGAAGTCCTCCAAAAACTCAATCAGCTTTACTTGAAGCGATGGAAGAAAAGCAAGTTACAATAGAGGGTGAAACACATACATTGGAATTACCGTTCTTCGTTATAGCCACTCAAAATCCGGTAGAGCAGGAGGGTACTTATCCATTACCTGAAGCTCAGCTTGATAGATTTATGTTAAGACTATGCCCGGGATATCCAAGTAGTGTAGAAGAGGAAATGGAAATTCTAAGTAGAAGAATTGAATGGATGAAAGATGATCCAACAGAAGATATATCTCCATGTGTAACTATTTCTGAATTTAGGGCAATGCAGGAATTTGTAGAATCATCAATTTACGTCAGTAAAAGTATATTGAGATATATATCTGAGCTTGTTAGGGCTACAAGAAAGCACGAATACGTAGATGTAGGTTCAAGTCCAAGAGGTGGTTTAGCTTTGCTTAAAGTAACAAGAGCTATAGCTGCGATGGATGGTAGAGATTATGTAGTTCCGGATGATGTTAAGCTCGTTGCAGTAGATGCTTTAGCTCACAGGATAATTCTAAAAGTTGAAAGAGCTGTAGAAGGAATTAGACCAGAAGTAGTTGTAGAGGATGTTCTCAAAGAAGTAGAGGTGCCAAAAGGTGATGAGGAAGGCAGGGGCTTCTCTCGTTAAACTCATAGTATATTTGGTACTATTCGGATTGTTCTTAACTTCCCCAGAACTAATAAAATTAGCTATAATTCCTGCAATACTTTTGGTATTGCCTTTTGGTGTTAAAGTTAGAGTATTAAAAGAAGAATGGGATGAAAAAACTATTGTAGGTGGAAATTTTTCAGTTAATATACTAATAGATGTTGTAGGATTAGGTGTTTTGAGAATTAGGCACGATTTACCTGAATTTTTTGAAGTTGAGAATGGATCAAATTTTGCTGAGTGCATTGTTATTGGGAGAAGAGTTGTTAAACTTAAATATACTGCTAAAGCTACTAAAAGGGGGATATACAAGCTAAAAGATTTAGAATACGAAGTAGAGAGTCTTTCAAAGACATTCGTTAAGAGAGGTGTAACAAACAGCTCTGTTACGGTAGAAGTAAAACACAGAATTCCAAAAATTAGAAAAATAAAAGAAGTAAGGGGTAGGGCAAAATCACCAATACCTGGAATAGATATAGCGAAAATAGGAGTTCCCGGTACAGATTTTAGAGAAATAAGAGAGTACTTGCCTGGGGACTCTATGAAATTTGTTAATTGGAAAGCTACTGCCAGAAGAAATAAATTAATGGTAAATCAATATGAAGTAGAGGGTAAAAAGGCTGTGTGGATTTTTCTCGATTCCAACCCATACATGTTACATGGTACAAGTGTAAAAAATTACCTTGAATCTGCAATAGAAGTTGCAAATGCTTTGGCATATTACTACACATTTAGGGGTCACAAGGTAGGATTATACATTGTAGGTGATGGTAGAATATTTCATCCGGATGTGGGTAGTAGGCAGTTTAGAAGAATTAGTAAAGCACTACTTGAAGTTGAGGGAGGTAGAGAAAGTTTTGAAGAAGCTGTAGAAAAATGTAAGAAATTTTTATTGCTTTACAAACCTCTGGTAGTTGTTATAACGAGAGTTGAAAGAGTAAAATTGGACAATTTAATTAAATTATCTAAGGTAATGCCAGTTCAGGTTATATCTCTAAAGGGATTGTATGAAGAAAGCTTTTCTGGAATTGTTATGGAGGCTGTAAGAAGGAGAGCTGTTACTTTACTTAGAAGTTGTGGTAACTGCGTTGAAGTGGATGTAAACAAATCGATAGTGTGGTGGTAAAATGAAGGAAAGTTGGAAACTAATAAGTCTTATATCGGCGGAAGTATCGTTTTTACTTACATTAATGACGTATTCATCCTCATCTCTCTCTTATATTGTGAATCCCTTGTTTTTACTACCTTTATCTATAGTACCTCTACTCAGATGGAACAAAAATCCATTTAGTTTTGAATTTTTGACGATTCTATTGGCAATATACATACCAGAGATATTTCCATCTACTCCACTTTACACGTCCTTTATAAATGCGATATACTTTGCTGGATTTGACAATGTAGCTAGGTATATCCATTCAATATTAGTTCCTCAACCTACACCTATATTACCTCTGGTTATAGCTTTATTCTGTTTTTCTCAAATGATAGAGAGAGAAAAAATACAGTACGTTGGAGTGGCTTTGTTATTATCTTTGACATCGTATCTTATATATCCGTTTTTGTTGCTATCTCTTAAATCCAGCTTTCTGTTGGCATTCTTGGCAGTTGGAATTTTGGCTATAGCGTGTTGGATGCTAAAATTGGATTAAAATTGAATTACTTTCTATACTATAGATTCGTATCCCATTCTTAAAGCTTTGAGATTAACATCTACAAGTTTTTGTGGAAAAACTCCGAATATAGCTTTTTCCATAGATTCTAAGCTTAAATAGTCACATAATCTGCAAAAAGCCCCAAGAACTACAACGTTTGAAGCTAAGACATTTCCAGCTTTGTTCGCAATCTCTCGTGCATTTAAAAAGTAGATTTTATCTGTTATACTTTCTATTACATTTTTTTCTGGATACTTTGCTTCACCTCTGCTTACTGAGGGAGGTGCTATTTTATCTTCACTAACTATTGCAATAGTTTCATCATTTATGTAGTTAGTATATCTAAGGATTTCAGACATTTCAAGAGAAATAACGTAATCTGCACGACCTTCAGGAATTAAGGGCGCATATACATTACCTATTCTTACATGCACTTCTACACTTCCACCTCTCTGTGCCATTCCATGAGTTTCAGCAGTAATTACATTTTTTCCTTCATACATTGCAGCTTTTGCAAGAATAGTTGCTGAAGTTAAAATTCCCTGACCACCAACACCAATGAGAAGAATGTTTAGTTTATCTTTTTGTTTGTCTTTCCGCATATTCTCTACGGGAGATAAAAAGGTTTTAAATTTTTGTTTTTTAGCTTTGTTTTTTAGCACAAAATATATACCCAACCTCTTCAATTAACCTTTGATGAGGGCTTATCCATTTAAAAGAGGTTACAAACCTACAGAGGAAAGACTAATTGAAATGATTGAAAAACATTTTGGGGAGTACGTTAAAGAGGGAGAATACTATATAGTTAGTTTTGGAGCTATAGAGGAATTGAGAATGAAACTTGAGGGCAAAAAATTGCTCGCAGAAACAAAGACAAATCCAAAGGCTCCAGAAGAAATTGCAGTAGAAACAATAAAAAAGTACAATAAATTTTTGCAAGACTTAACTGGTTATTCTGCAAAGGAAAGACAAAAATTGCTGAAAAAAGAGATAGAAAAATCATGAAGATACCAGAATCTCATCCTCGTTATAAATCTTTAATTACAAGAGAAATGCTGGTAGATGCTTTTAAAGAAGGAGTAGTAGTTCCAGAGGGTTTAATAGCTCATGGAAGAGGAGAAACTTTTGACTACATAATTGGGGAAGTAAGTAGAGATTTTGCAATAAAAGCAGAGGAAGCGGCAGTAGCTCTGATGCTTTTATCTAAGAATCCAGTAATTTCAGTAAATGGAAATGCTGCTGCTTTAGTCGCAAAACAACTTGCAGAACTTTCGGAGGTTTTAAATGTACCTCTTGAAGTTAATGTTTTTCACTGGAGCAAAGAAAGAGTAGAAAAAATTGCAAGATGGTTGAAAAGTAGGGGTTGTAAAAACGTTTTGTGGGCTGGCGATGCTGAGATAGATGGAATTGACCATTATAGAAGGATTGTGGACAGAAGAGGCATATTTATAGCTGATACTGTTATGGTTATGCTTGAAGATGGAGACAGATGTGAAATTTTAAAGAAAAATGGAAAAAAAGTAATAGCTATCGACTTGAATCCATTATCCAGAACTGCAAGAATGGCAGATATAACAATAGTTAATAACGTAGTTAGAGCAATCCCGGAGATGGTCGAAATGGCAAAAAGATTTGCCAATAAAGATAGAGAATTTTTACTAAAAACTGTTGAAAACTACGATAACAGAAGAATTTTAAAAGAATCCATAAATGCAATAATAGAATACTTGCAGAATTTTATTTAATACCTATTTTAATTGCATAATTGTGAATTGTGTAAGCTAAGTTTTTGATTATAGATAGATTTATTGAATAACCTTTCAGCTTTAAAAATATTAAAGCCAAGGATAGTGTAATTACTATGCCATTTCCAGATTTGCTGTTAAATCTAAATTTAGCTATTCTATAATTTTTCTTAGACGGATAAAACAATTCTACTCCTTCAGGATTGAGCATATCTGCAAAAATGTGAGTAATTACTCCAATTAAGACAGGTAATGCGAGATTGGGAAAAAGGGCTGAAGATATAACAAAACTTAATAAAGCAAACAAAATAGAGTGTGTAAAACCTCTATGTCTCAAGCCAAGTGTATGATCCATATCACTAACAATTCCAAAAAAAGAGGATGCTATTATTTGAGAGGGTGTTAAACCGACAAAAAAGGCTGTAGCTGCAGCAAAAAAAGCATGAGTCTTTCTAAGCAATAATTCACCTCCTATTCCATAGCTTTCTAAATAGCTTTCGATTGTTCTCTATAACTTTACAACTTGCTCCAGCAGCTAAGCAAATTTTAAGGGCAAAATCTGGACTAATTATATCAGAAGGAGAGTGTGTATCTGTATTGATTACAGCTATTTCAGAGTACTTAGCTACACTACCATTTCCAAGGCAATGTCCTTTTCTTGCAGATATTTCAAGATAAATTCCAGAACTTTTTGCTTTATCTGCAAGTTCAGGATCTAATATACCCGGATGAGCCAAAATATGTGCATTACTTTCTATTGCAGCTAAGTTTGTACCCTCCTTTACAGGTTCTACAAGAGTTTCACCATGCACGACAACTATCTCAGCTCCCTCACTTAATGCGAGTTCAACAGCCCTATCTATCAAAGAAGGTGGGATATGGGTAATTTCAACTCCTAAGAGTACCTTAATTTCGTAATCATCTCTTAAATCTTGGAGCTTTCTCAATTTATTTAGAATCCAAGAAATGTTTGTAAAATCAACATGATCCGTTATAGCAAATCCTGAAACACCTCTATCAGCCATTCTTCTAATCATCTCGGAAGGAATTAATTCACCATCGCTGAATATTGAATGAGTATGCAAGTCGTAGTACTCCATAAGCCTATTTTTAATGTGACAAAAGTTAAATATATTGGTGTTCTAAACCCTAATGTGACAGGTATAAGAAGGCTTGTTTTAGATGTTATGAAACCACACGAACCTGACAACGTGTTTTTAGCTTTAAAGTTGAGTGAAATAGAAAACGTTGACGGTGTTAATTTAAGTTTAATGGAGATTGACCAAAGTACTGAAACTTTGAAAATAACAATAGTTGGAGATAATATAAACTATAAAGAAGTGAAAAAGGTTATTGAAGATCTTGGTGCTGCAATACACAGTGTTGATGAAATAGTTGCTGGTAAGAAAATTATAGATGCTGTAAAAACTGAACAAGATTAAAGTTAAATAATCTAACTATCTTCATTTAGGCATGGGCAAGACCATAGCTGAAAAAATCTTCTCTCTTGCATCAGGTAAGGACGTTAAAGCTGGAGATTTTGTTCTTGCAAAAATAGATAAAGCAATGGTTCACGATATAACCGCACCACTCGCTATAAAAGCTTTAGAAAGAATTACTGGAGAAAGAAAAGTAAAGTATCCTGAAAGAGTTATAATGGCTTTTGACCACCAAGTCCCGGCTGATAGCATTAAAGCAGCAGAAACTCATAAGATGCTAAGGTTATTTGCAAAGGAGAATGGAATTTTAAATTACGATGTTAGAGAGGGAATAGCTCACCAAATAATGGTGGAAAAGGGGCATGCCTTACCCAACCAACTAATTGTTGGAGCGGATAGCCATACATGTATGTATGGTGCTTTAAGCTGTTTCTCTACTGGGATAGGTTCTACTGATATGGGTTTCGTTTTTGCTACGGGTAAGTTATGGTTCAAAGTTCCTGAAACTATTTACTTTGAAGTTAACGGCAAGCTTGAAAAGTATGTTTGCGGTAAAGACATCATATTAAAGTTAATTGGGATGGTTGGAGCTGATGGAGCAAACTACAAAGCTTGTGTGTATGGTGGAGACACAATAAGAAAAATAGGTATGAGTGACAGGTTTACAATGTGCAACATGGCTATAGAAATGGGAGGAAAAGCAGGAATAGTTGAATTTGATAGCATAACTGAGAAGTATCTTAAAGAAATTGGTATAAAAGAAATAAAAGAAGAAATACTAAAAACGGATGAAGATGCCAAGTTTGAAAAAGTTGAACTCGATGTAAGTGGAATGGAACCCCAAGTAGCTAAGCCACATAGAGTTGATAATGTGTGTGGTGTTTCAGAAGTGGAAGGTACTAAGGTAGATCAAGTTTTCATAGGCTCTTGCACTAATGGTAGGTATGAAGATCTTAAAGTTGCGGCTGAAATACTTAGAGGTGAAGAAGTAGCAAAAAATGTTAGGTTAATTGTTATACCTGCATCAAGAAGTATATACAAAAAAGCCCTTAAAGATGGGATAATTGACATATTCGTTGAAGCTGGTGCCTTAGTTGAGTTTCCTTGCTGTGGACCATGTATGGGGGGTAGCTTTGGATTGATAGCAAGCGGAGAAGTTAGTGTATCTACATCCAACAGAAACTTTGTTGGAAGACAAGGAAGTCCTGAAGGAAAGATATATTTAGTTTCTCCAGCCACTGCGGCTGCTACAGCTATATACGGTGAAATAACTGATCCAAGAAAAGTATGATAAGAGCAAATTTAAAAAACTTATATTGTGTAGTGTAATTTAATGCTTGATTTTTTAATTGAACAGGGTGTAGAACTTGCAAAAAGTGTAGATGCAAAAGCAGTAGTTGTTATCTCTAATAAAAATTTAAATGAAAAAATAATTGATGGAATTAATATAATTCCTGCACCAAGGAGATATACTACCCTAATAGAAAGTGTAATTTCATCACTTGAGGCAGTAAATATAGATGAGATGCTGGGAAAGGAACTTGCTGAAAAGATGCTTTTGTTATCTCAATCAAAAGATTACATATCCTTGGTACTCTACTTAAAGGGACTTGGATTGGATAGAAGAGCAGTGGCTGTTACATGTATAGATTCGCTTAAAAGTGTGCTACTTGTAGATCTCGAAAAAGGAAGAATAAATTCGGCATTAAAAGAGTGTGCTGAAAGAGTTGAACCAAGAGTAATAAAAGCACTACTAACTGTATCTCTTAGCATAGCACATAAAGGTAGAGAAGGCAAACCAATAGGAACAGCTTTTGTGATAGGGGATGTAGAAGAGGTTCTTAGGAGAAGTAGGCAATTAATAATAAATCCATACAAAGGTCATCCAGAATCTGTTAGAGATGTAAAAGACCCATCTAACTGGGAGAGTATTAGAGAATTTGCGCAGTTAGATGGTGTTTTTGTTGTAGATGAAAAGGGGTATATAGTTACAGCTGGAAGATACATAGAAGTTCAGGCAGGAGATGTAAAAATGAAGTCAGGCTTAGGTGGAAGACACCTTGCGTGTGCAGTAATATCAAGAGAAACTAACGCTATAGCTATAGTGGTATCTCAAAGTGGTGGAGATATAACTGTTTATAAAGATGGGGAAGAGATATTGTGCATACCAGCTTCAATACTTTGAAAGGAAAGAAATAAAATTAATTACTTTAAATTTTGTCTATGCAATTGAGATACAAAACGCCTGAAGTAATTACTTCGGTTGAAGGAGTAAAATGCTCAGGAGTTAGAATTAAGGGCGGAGGTCTTGGATTGGTTGTATGTGATGGCAAGGCTGCTGGAGTTTTCACAACCAATAAGTTTAAGGCAGCACCAGTGATAGTAACAGAAAATCATTTGAAAAAGGGCTACATAAAAGGTATAATTGTTAATAGCGGTAATGCAAACGCATATACTGGAGAGCAGGGTATTAAAAATGCTATAAAAATGGCTGAATTGCTTGCTGAAAAAATTGGATGTAGTAGGGAGGAGATAGTTGTATCATCTACTGGGGTTATTGGTGTTCAACTTGATATAAAGTGGATAGGATCTTTGTTTAACAGTGCTTATCCTCAAATTAATTCAAGTAGGGAAAACTCTTGGAAATTTGCAAAATCAATAACAACGACTGACTCTTTTACAAAACAGTGGGGTGTAAAAGTTGGAGATTGCGTGGTGGCTGGAGTTGCAAAAGGTGCTGGAATGATAGCTCCAAATATGGCAACTATGCTTGCTTACGTTTTTACAGATGCTAAAATTGATTGTGAAGGCATTATTAAAAAAGTAGTTAAAAAAACTTTTAACTCTATTACGGTTGATGGTGATACATCGACAAACGACTCTTTTATATTAGTTTCTACCGAAAAAAAAGAGTGTGATGAAAAAAAGATAGAAGAGGCTATAATGCATGTGTGTTCAGTTCTTGCAGAAATGATTGCTGCAGATGGTGAAGGAGCAAGCAAGTTAATGAGAGTTTTTGTTAGAGGTGCCAAAAATGATGTTGAAGCAGAAAAAGCTGCGAGAGCAGTAGCCTCTTCTATTCTTGTAAAAACAGCACTTTTTGGGTGTGACGCTAACTGGGGAAGAGTTATTGCAGCTCTTGGCTATTCGGATGTTGAAATAAATGAAAACTTGGATTTAGATATTGTTGGATGTAAATGGGATGCAGAAGATGCTTTTAGAGGTGGTAAAGGCTTTAAGGTTGAACTAATAAAAAATGGAAAAGATACTGGGAAAAGGAGCTTAGCATCAAAGTTAATGAGAGAAAATGAAGTAGTAGAATACCACATAGATTTAAAGGTGGGTAATGGTAAATCATGCATCGTTGGATGTGATTTAAACCACAACTACGTAAAAATAAATTCAGAATATACTACTTAAATTAGTTCAAAGTGTATTACAGTTACAAGATCTGCATCATCAATTTTTCCATATATTCTTTTTAGTGCTTTTATTAAATCTTCTTTGCTCTCGAATCCATCTTTTATTGCATCATCATCGTTTAATTCTTTAACTCTCTTAACAACAGCTTTTTTAACTCTTGCTTTTGCAAACGGTTTTGAAGAGGCAGTTAGGTAAACTATCTTTCCCATTTCATAACTCTTTATACCTTTCCTTATAGTGCTTTTCTTTCTACCTGAAAGTATTAAATCGACGTACTCTTCATCGAAGTTTATTGATTTCATGTTCAATGCATTGTTTGGATATATTTTAATTTTCTGCACACATTGCTTAAACTTAAATAACTTAGTAAGGTAGCTAAATACATGGAGCTTATAAAAAAGCTTTGCGATGCTCATGGGATAAGTGGTTACGAGGATGAAGTGAGAGAAATAATTAGATGTGAGGTAGAGAATTACTCAGATAAAGTATATACGGATAAAATGGGGAATATTATAGCTGTTAAGGAAGGAGAAGATAAAAAAGTAATGATTGCAGCACACATGGACGAAATTGGATTTATGGTAAAACATATTGAAGAACAAGGTTTTCTTAGAGTTACACCGATAGGTGGGTGGTTTTCTCAAACTGTTTTAAATCAAAGAGCGATTGTACATACTGATAAAGGCAAGATTGTTGGTGTTTTTGGGTGTAAGCCACCCCACATTATGAAGGAAGAGGAGAGAAAAAAAGTAATTAAAATTGAAGATATGTTTGTTGATATAGGTGCTGAATCAAGAGACGAAGCTAAGGACATGGGTGTGGAAATAGGATGTCCAATAACTATTGATAGAGAACTCGTTAAACTTGGTGAAAATAGAATTACTGGGAAAGCAATAGACGATAGAGTAGGTGTTGCCGCACTAATAGACGTTTTTAGAGAAGTAAAAACAGATGTCACTCTTTACGCTGTATTTACAGTTCAAGAAGAAGTTGGATTAAAGGGAGCTAGAACCTCCGCATTCTCTATAAATCCAGACATGGCTATAGCTTTGGATGTTTGTGTAGCAACAGATTTTCCCGGAGTAAATGCAAATCAGGAAATTAAACTTGGAAAGGGGCCTGCAATAACAGTAGTTGATGCTTCAGGAAGGGGCTTAATAGCTCATAAAAAAGTTTTGAAGTTGTTAAGAGAGACTGCGGAAAAATACGAAATACCCTATCAACTTGAAGTTGGAGAAGGTGGAACTACAGATGCAACAGCAATACATCTTACAAGGGAAGGAATTCCATCGGGCGTGTTAAGCATACCTGCAAGGTACATCCATACTCCGGTGGAGGTAATAGATCTTAGAGATTACAACAATACAGTGTCTCTACTTAAAAAAAGCTTGGAGAGATGTGAAAAGTACTTGTAAAAAGTGAAAGTACTTGTAAAAAATTACAAAACACAGTGAATAAATATGTGGTCTTTGTGATGTTTCAGTTTTCCAAACTTTACAATTTTTAAATTTTCTCCAATTTCCCTTAAAACGGATTCGTAAACTTCTTCTGGATCTATTGTTGAATCTATACTTCTTGCTTTAACCATTATTAGTGCATCCCCTCCTTTTTTTAGAAAGAAATCTATATTTTTCAAAAAAATCTCTACTTGGTTTTTCTGAGAAACGTCCTGATATATAAAATCCACTGGCTCGACTATTCCTGAATACTCCTCTGGTTTAGAGGCATCTTTTAGTAGAGGTATTATGTTTTTTCTCTCTTCTGCAAGCTCTATTAACTTCTTAAATGGTTTTGCAGAGTACTCTACAGCATATATTATCCCTTTATCTACAATGTCTGCTAAGTGACTTACTGTTGTACCGCTTGCTGCACCCAAGTAAAGACACTTCCAGTTTCTTTGTATATCTAAGGTATAGTCTAACAGCATGGATGCTAGTTTACTCCTTGATGGAATCCACTCTCTATACTCATTCCACTTTCTCTCTCCGTAGTGTGGTGGATACAAACTCTTTGTTAATATTTTAGTACCTTCTTTACTTTCAACGATAAATACGTTATGAATAATTTTCTTTTTTATTTCATTCATTTTTTCCCCTCATTATATTATAGTATCCTGTCCACTTGGCTCAGATTGAATATCAAATCCTATAAATCCTTCATGACACCACTTACATGATGTTGCTGCATGAACTGCTGCTTCATGGCAAGCCATGCAAACATCACCATGATACATTCTGCTATAGTTTGCAGTTTGATTTAACATGTTTTCGTGTCCTATTGCTATATACAAAGTGCTACCTCCTCCTCCACCGGGCAACCAGCCATAAGTGGCTATAACAGTGTAAGGATCGTAAGGTGTTCCATTTCCGTGGCAGGTAAGACACGATACCTTCTCAGCACAATGCACTTTAGTTGAATTAATTTCTATTGCTGCGGGGTATAAATTGTAAGTTGTATTGGCAGTAGGATTGTTAATAGCATAGCGATATAGATTGTGACATTCATCGCAGTAGCTGTTGTTTATCCAAGAGACGTTGAGAGTTGTTACACTCGTAGCCAATGCGTGGTATCTCGGATTGCCCCAGAGGTTTGTGGTATTCCATGCATTGTAAATCGGGGCATGAGTACCATTTATAAGCCCTAAATAAATATTTTCGTGGCAAGACGAACAATTTATTTTATTTAGTGGAATAAATTCGTGCATACCATTAAAGTTTGAGGGTGGGTTTATAGTTATGTTCGCATACCTCGTTCCATTTGGCGTAAAACTCGTAAAAGTATAGTAGTAGAGAGTATAGCTCAAATCATACTGATATTTAAACACCATATGCTTCGAAATGTTAGTGTGGCACATTAAACAAGCTAAGTTCTCGTCGCCTTTCTTTTCAAAGTAAGCTACCATCGCTTTATGTGCTGCAAAGTAGGGTATTGATGAGATAACAGTGACGTTGTGATTGTTAACAGTCTGAGTTACGTTAAAAGCTTTGGCTGGAGGAGCATGTACTAACTTCCCAAATCTGTTTACAACCCAAACACCATTACCTCCATGGCAGTCTAAGCAACTTGGAACGTAAGCTGCATGGGTTTGTATTCCGGGATGTGCACCAGTACTATTTATAACTGCAAATTTTATTCCAGTACCATTAAATCTATGGCAAGTTTCACAACTTAGATCGTAGTGTGGTGAGCTTGGATTGGAATACAACTCCTCCCATATATGGTAGTGACAAAGTTTACAGTATTCTGTCTGCCCATTTGCTGTTGTAACGTTAATAACACCTGTCGTAGGATTTGTTGAAAAGTTGTACATTGTGTGAGTTCCTACAAAAAGTGATGTGGAATGAGGAGAATAAATTAGGAACAATGCGGTAATAGCTATACCAATTAGTGTTAAAGCTAAGAGTTTTGTTGTCATGGTTTCACCTCCGTAATATTGGTGTAACCAAAACTATCAGATGTAACGTTAATGTACGACTCGTTTAAACCTGTTAATGAGTAATAGCCCAATATTACATGATCAGTAGATATGTTAATCCACTTATATACATGAAAGTTTATCGTGATGTTTACCTTCATGTGACAGGCTACACAAGCTTCAGTCGAGTCTCTGAGTGTATTATTTTTTATTGCATTTGCCACAAATGAGTTGTGAGCTGAACACATACCAGTAAACGTAAGATTGGAATATCTATAATTAGACTTTACACCAAAAGCAGTTATATTAAATGTACCAGCAAATGGGCCGGGCATAGAACTGTTTAAGGATGCATTTATTTGATGGCACAGCATACAAGCTACAGTTGTAGCAGCATGAGCTTGCTTTCCCGGTTGGTAGTCCGTTATTTTTCCGTTCTTCACTTCTGCGTAAGTTATACTCAAGTTCGCTCTATGGCAGGCGCAACCCATATTTTTGTGATAGCTATCTTTCAATTCTTCATAAACATCGGCATGACATTTCTGGCATGGGACTTGATTTCCATTCCCACTTATGTTGTACCACCAGTGCTGCCCGGCGAAAAGCGAAGCTGTTTGAGGCATTACAAGCATACCAACTGCAAAAATTACGATGGTTAGTAGTATAACTTTTGCAATATTGCTCATATCATCTCATCTTTTGTAACTCATCAAATTTAATTTTTTCTTGTTTATTCATGATTATAAAAACGATTTAATATCTTTCTTGTAGATGCACAGTTATGAAGGTTAAGGAAGCTCCAAAAACATCTGCTACTATAGTTGTTAGATCTGCATCTAATGCTAGGATAACTCAATCTAAAAATCCATTTCTCGAATTAATGAGAAGGCTATTTAGAAATGAGGAAATAGCTATGAAAGCAGTTAAATTTGTAACAATAATTGATGAAAGACAAAAGGCTGGAAAACCTTTGAAAGTGGAGGAATGGGAAAATTTATTGGAAGAGCTAAAAATGGTTAGATCATCGTTTTATTCAATGAGAAATAGGCTTATTGGGGCTGGAATGATAACAATAAGAAATGGAGAATATAGATTATCTGGTGTTTTTAGCAGAGATCTTGTAGATATGGCAAGATGGTGGTGGACTGTAATGCTTGGCTACGATCCAGAGACTTTGTGAGGTGATATTATTAGCTTTGAAAAACTTCTAATCAAAGCCAAGAAATCTGCTTTTGAAATGGATAAAAAGAACGAAATGAATCCTGAATTAATAAGATTAGCTAAAAAGTGTGGTTTACTAAACCCAAAAATAGAGAATTTACTAGACTTCTGTAAAATAGTTGAGGACATTGCAAAGGTAAATCAATCTTTTGCTCTATCAATAGTTGCAAACGCTATGACTTGTTTTGCTCTTGATTTATCTGATATTCAACCTGAGAACGAGCTTTCCAGTTTTTCTTTAACTGAGCCAACGTCCGGTAGCGACATCAAAAATTTAAAAACTTTTTACGATTTTAAGATAGTTAAAGGAGTAAAAACTCTTGTAACCAATGCCGAGATGGCAAAAAATTTTATGGTACTTGCTAAAACTGAAAAAGGAGAAGTTCTTTGTTTGTGTAAGCGTAAAAACAATTGTATTTCAGTAAGGAAGCTTGATACTACTGCTTTTAGGGGGAGCGGTATAGGTGTTGTAAAGTTTAATGTTGAACCAGAAATAGTTTTGAAAGATGGTATTAGACTATCACTTAACGTATTAAATTATTCCAGACCGGCATTTTCAGCTATAGCTCTGGGCATTTCTGAAAAATGTTTTGAAATAGCATTAAACTATGCAAAAAGAAGAAAGAGTTTCAATAAAAAATTAATAGAGCATCAAGCAGTAAAATTTGCACTTGCTGAATGTTTTGCTGAAATAGAGAGTCTCAAAAGTATGGTTTACAAAGCAAGCAAAAAACCAAACTCAGTTACATCAGCAGTTTGTAAGTTATTAGCAGCTAAAACCATAAAAAAAGTTGTAGATTGTACAATGCAAGTTCTTGGAGGTCACAGTCTTGTTAGAGGGGGATATGTAGAGAGAGCTTATAGGGATTGTAAAGCATTTGACATAGGTGAAGGAACAAATGAAGTTATGAAAATAATCATTTCAAAAACATTTTGAGCGAAAGGGATATATACTCACCAAAGTTATGCTTCAACTAAGCTCCGGTGGTGTAGCCCGGCCAATCATTCCGGCCTTTCGAGCCGGCGACCCGGGTTCAAATCCCGGCCGGAGCATAATCTTTTTCTTTGGAGGTGAATCAACTGGTTAAATCTGAAGAAAAGGCAGTAAAAATAATTAGAGCGGGAGGTATAATTTCTGCTGTTGAAGGAATAATTCTTGTTTTGTACTACATATTTAGAATTTCCAAAAGTCTCTGGTCTTCTCTACCAGCTCTACCAATCATTCCTATTTCAATTTGGATTTTTTGGACAAGTGATAAAATTGCTGAAATGGTAAAACTTGGAATGTACGAGGAGGCAAAAATTAAACTTTTACCGCCAATTGTCGCTTCTTTACTCTTAACGAGTAGAATTGGTGGAATTCTTTTGTTACTTGGGTACCTTATGATTTAAAAATTTATGATTTAAAAATATTTAAAATTACTTTATTTTAAAGTAAATCTTTTTATGAAAATATATTTAAAATAACACTTATTAAAATCGATTCTAAAAAGATTTGGACGAATATTCCGAGCAATCCAAAAGTTGTATAAAGAAAACCAGTATATCTAATTTTAGATAATAGCGGATAAATTACTGAATAAGTTAAATAATTTTCACGCCCAGTAGGATAGAGAAATCCTATAATAAAGGCAGGGATTGTAATTAGGTATTTCTTCCTTAAAACCATGGAATAAGCTGAAGTTACTGCTAAAGCAATTATTGTAGCTAAAATTAAAGACGATAAATTCATAAAAAATAAATTTTTGTTAATGTAAATTAAAGAGGAGAGAAAACAGAAAAACAATCCTAGAGCGAAGTAGTGTTTTGGTTTAAGTTTTAACTCATATAAAAGAAACGAGAATATTGATAAGCTAATACCACTCAAAATTAATTTCAAAATTAACTCGAACATACTTTGTTAATTAACTTTTAGTATTAATTATTTACCGGTATGGTTATTTAACTGAACTTCAAAAAACTAAGTATGAGATTTCCAGCTGTGGCAGGTTCGTTCTACCCTTCGAATCCAGAATCACTTATTGCAATGTTGGAAGAATTTATTAGAAGAAATCCACAAAGGGATATTATAGCTGGAGTTTCACCTCATGCTGGGTACATTTACTCCGGTAGAACTGCAGGAAAATTGTATTCAATAATTCCAGATGCTGAAACTTATGTTATACTTGGACCGAACCATACTGGGTATGGTTCAATGGTAGCTGTTTCAACGGATACTTGGGTAACTCCTCTTGGAGAAATTGAAACTGATAGGGAATTTATAGATGCTATGCCCGGAATAATAGTGGATAGGGATGAAATAGCTCATAAGTACGAGCATTCTATAGAAGTGCAATTACCCTTCCTACAATATATATGTGATGATTTTGAAATAGTTCCGATATGTATGGGTTTGCAGGATGAGGAAACTGCAAGGGATGTTGCCGAAGAAATTCTAATTGCTAAGGAAAGAACAGGAAGAGATATTGTAGTTATTGCTTCAAGTGATATGCATCATTACTTACCAGATAATATATGTAGGGATAGAGACTCAAAAGTTATAGATTCGATTCTTTCTATGGATGTGTCAAAGTTTTACTCAACGATAAATCGACTGCAGGCAAGCGTTTGTGGTGTAGGCCCCATAGCAGTGGCTATGCTTTACTCTCAGGGAGGTTATGCAGAACTAATAGACTACTCTACGAGTGGAGATGTAGCTGACAAAAGCCAAGTTGTAGGTTATGCGGCAATAGCTTTTAGAAAGTAGATATGACGGTTAGTTCTGCTCCGGGTAAAGTAATTATCTCTGGAGAACACTCAGTTGTCTATGGAAAGCATGCCATAGTAAGTGCTATTGATTTAAGGTGCTACGTTAACGTTGAAAAAGCTGATAGAGTAAAAATAGAGTCTGAACTTGGGAAAACAGGAATTGACTTCAAAACACATCCATACATTAGTTGGTGTATTAAATTGTTGGAAGAAAAAACAGGCAAGAATATAAGACCCCACATCAAAGTTAAAAGTCAAATACCTGTGGCATCTGGACTTGGAAGCTCTGCTGCTGTAACAGTAGCCACGATTTTTTCAATATGCAAGGAGTACGAAATAGATTTTGATTTAAAAGATGTGTACGAACTTTCAAAGGAAGTTGAAATTAAAGTTCAGGGGAAGGCTAGTGGGGTAGATTCTTTCGTATCTACTTATGGTAAGTCGTGGTTAATGCCTGAAAAAGAAGAAATCAATTTGGATTATATAGTTGGTATAGTTAATACTGGAGAGAGTAGTATTACTGCAGAAATGGTAAAAAAAGTTTGGAAATTGAAAGAAAAGTATCCTTCAGTGGTAAATAAGATATTCGATGTAATGGATGGGATTACCTTAGAGTTAAAAGATAGTTTAGTAAGAGGAGATAAAACAGCAATTTTTGATCTTTTTAGAATGAATCAAAGTATGCTAAAAGCTATTGGTGTTAGTACTGAAAAAATAGATGAAATTGTTTCAAAATTTGAAAAAATGGGTTATCCATCAAAACTTACTGGTGCTGGTGGTGGTGGTTGCGTAATAGCTATTTTTTTGTCTGATAAAATGAAGAAAAGTAATATAGACGGTATGCTTACAACTTCCCTTGGAGCTGAGGGGGTTAGAGAGGAGATAGTATGAGAGTTATACTCAAGCTTGGAGGAGCTATAATAACAGATAAAAGAGAGGGTTTGTTTGATAAAGCTGAATACAACACAATAAACAGATTAGCAGAAGAGATAGCTGAGGTTAAAGATGTTGAGCTAATTCTCGTTCATGGTGCAGGTTCTTTTGGGCACCCATATATAAAAAAATATGGATTAAGTCCAGAAGGTATTTCGAGAACACACTTAGCTTGTGAAAGATTGTGTACTATAATTTGTAATGCTCTTTTAGATAAAGGACTAAATCCAGCTCCGATTCATCCATTCTCCAGTTTTAAAATTGAAAACTGCAATATTAAATATGATCCCCAGATATTTGAGGAGCTAATGGAGGAATTTATACCAGTCACACACGGAGATGTTGTAAGAAAAGATTCGGAATGGTGTGTACTTTCTGGAGACGATATTGTAGTTGAACTTGCTAAAAAGCTTAAAGCTGATAGAGTTGGTTTTGCCACAAAAACACAAATATACTTTAGAGGACAGCCGGTAGAAGAGTTTCATCTTGAAAAATTGCATGAACTTGACTCTAAGGAAGATAACACTTCAGATGTGACTGGAGGCATGTTCGGAAAATTAAAAAAAGTAATGGAAATTGTGGATAGAGTGGAAGTATTTGTATTTAATGGTATGATAAACGGAAGTGTTTCATCTTTCCTTAGAGGGGCTGATGTTGGAACAAAAATACTGCCATGAAGGTGGGGAAATGAGTGAAACATCGAATAGAAAATTGGAGCATATAAAAATATGTCTCGAAAAGAAAGTGGAATCGAATTACACTGGATTTGAAGACGTTGAGCTTATCCATCATGCTCTACCAGAACTTGACTTTGAAAAAATAGATTTAGAAGTGGAATTTTTGGGTAATAAACTTTCTGCTCCATTTCTCATAGCTTCAATGACCGGCGGACATAGAGAAGTAACAGAGATAAATAAAAATCTAGCAATAGCAGTTGAAGAATTGGGTCTTGGAATGGGTGTTGGTAGTCAAAGAGCTGCAATAGAATGCCCAGAAAAAGATATAATCGAAAGTTTTATTATAGTTAGAGATTACGCACCTAACGCGTTTATTTATGCTAATATTGGTATAGCCCAAATAACAAAGGATATAGAGATTGCTGAAAAAGCTGTAGAAATGATCGATGCAAATGCATTGGCTGTTCATTTAAACTTCTTACAGGAGGCTATTCAACCTGAAGGAGATAAAAATGCGGAAGGATGTTTAAATGCTTTGGAAGAACTTTGTTCCACTTTAAAAGTTCCGGTAATAGTTAAGGAGACTGGAGCAGGCATATCAAAAAAGGTAGCTCAATTGGTAAAAGACGCTGGAGTGTCAGCAATAGATGTTGGGGGAAAGGGAGGTACAAGTTGGAGCGGGGTAGAAGTTTATAGAGCAGAAGGTGTATGGAAAGAAATTGGCAGGGATTTTTGGAATTGGGGTATTCCAACTGCATTTTGCATAGTTGATTGTAGGGATATACTACCCACGATTGCTACTGGTGGCATAAGAAACGGTATAGATGTTGCAAAAGCCTTAGCTTTGGGTGCAAAACTTGCCAGTTCAGCGCTACCTTTTTTAAAACCAGCTACAATATCTGCAGAAAAAGTTATAGAAAAACTTGAGTATTTTATTCTTGGACTTAAAGTAGCAATGTTTTTAACCTCATCTAAAACTGTCGAGGATTTGAAAGGAAAAATCTTTATCACTGGTAGGTTGAGGGAGTGGATATCTTCTAATGGGGGAAATAGTGATGCGTTCAGCGCTCATTGAGGAAGTTAAAAAAAGAAGTAAAATCATAAATAATGCTATAGAAGAGTTACTACCAGTTAAAAAACCAGATGGATTGTACAAAGCTGCAAGGCATTTAATAGATGCTGGTGGAAAAAGGCTTAGGCCTGTAATGTGTTTAATTTCTTCTGAGGCTATTGGGATTGATAGTAAAAGTGTTGTTAAAGCCGCTGTAGCAGTTGAAACTGTACACAATTTCACACTAATTCATGATGATATAATGGATAGAGATGAAATGAGAAGAGGTGTAAAAACAGTTCACACTGTTTATGGAGAGCCAACCGCAATCCTTGCGGGAGATACACTTTTTGCAAAAGCTTTTAGCATTTTGTCCGATAGTGAATTTAAAGCTGAAAATGTGGTTAAAGCTTGTAAAATGCTTGCAGATGTTTGTGTGGAAATATGTGAGGGACAATACATAGATATGAACTTTGAAAAAATGAATCTAAAAGAGGTAAATGAAGAAGATTATTTAGAAATGGTAAGGAAAAAAACTGCAGTACTTATTGCCTGTTCTTGTTCAATACCTGCTGTTTTAGCTGGAGAAACAAAATATTCAGAATATTTATGGAATTTTGGGGAATTGTGTGGTATAGGCTTTCAAATACACGATGATATACTTGACTTGATTGGCAAAGATAAAATTGGGAAAGACTGGGGTAGCGACCTTCTTGAGGGTAAAAAAACACTAATTGTTATAAGAGCAGCTAAGCTTGGAGTTGAAATACCTATTTTCGGTAAAGGAAAAGCAAAACCAGAGGAGATTAGTAAATCTGTAAAAATTCTTGAAGATTGTGGTGCTATAGACTACGCTAGAAACAAAGCAAAAAAGTATGTAGAAAAAGGGAAAAAAGAGTTAAAAAAACTTCCAGATAGTGAAGCGAGAAAATTACTTGAAAGTTTGGCGGATTACCTAATTTCAAGAGACCATTGATTAGATTTTTTCACATTCTGTCTATTAAGGCGTAAGCCAACAATGGTAGAATTACGGTCGCATCACCTTCTACAGTTACTTTTTTTGCCTTTTCTTTTATTTTACCCCAAGAAATAGCCTCCCTCGGCCTCGCACCAGATAAACTACCATCCCATTCAACAGCAGTTGTAATGTAAACTGCGAAGTCTAACCCCTCTTTAAATTGGTTCCACCATATAGTATGGTGTTTGCTTATACCTCCGCCTATTATAATGGCTCCAGTTTTTTCTGAAGAATAAACTATATCGCTTAATTCACACTCATCCTTTAAAACATCTATTGTAAAGTCTTTGTGTTGCTGATAAAAAATCCAGAGTTGACTTCCAAAGGCGCCGTCTGTTATTCCCGGAACAAAAATAGGTATTTTATTTTTATAACACCAATATACTATAGAACTTTCACTATTTTTTTCACCTTTTAGCCTTTTACCTACTTCCCATATAAGCTCCCTTGTTGATAGTCTTTTTTTATCTTTATATATGTCCTCAAGCATAGGTAAAATTTTTTCTTCAATAATTAGTCCATAACATTCGTTCGGTGTTAGAACATTTCCTATTCTATTTATTCCAAGTTTGTGCAATTCTGAATCATCCAATGAAAAAGATCCGTGATAGTAGTCTTTCCATATTCTAGCAAGATCATGATCTAAGGTACCGCAAGTAGTTATTATTACATCCACCAAGTTTCTCTTAACTAATTCCTTTAGAATGCCTCTAACTCCAGTAGATACTATTGCAGCTGGAAAAGATAGAAATACTGTCGTTTTCTCATCTTTTATCATTTCTTCTACAATATCTACTGCATCAGCGAGTTTTTTTGCTGTAAATCCTCCTACAGATGAAAACTGTTTTATTAGATCTGATATACTGGTATTTTCCTTTAAATCTAAATCTTTTACTGGTTTCATGTCTTTAAGCACCATATTTTCAGATTGTATCTTGGTTTATTTTAATTGTTCTTGTAGAATCCAAACATTTTTTAATGAAAAATGATAAAAATAAAACGTGTGTGAGTCTAAGGTTTTTTTAAAGGAAGGTGGAAAGGAAGAATTAGTGATGGAAGATGTAATAAGGATCGAAGTTTTGAAAGAAAAAATTAGGCTGTACGATATTTTTGGAGAATCCAAAGAAGTTAAAGGAAAAATAGTTCTAGTAGATATGAGTTCTCATAGGGTGGTGATTGAAGGTGGCGAAATGTAGAGGGAATAAAAAAAAGGGTAAAATAAAAGTTGCGATAAACGGATACGGTACCATAGGTAAAAGAGTTGCTGATGCAGTCAAATTACAAAAGGATATGAGCGTTGTAGGTGTTACTAAGACTAAACCAGATTTTGAAGCTAAAATGGCTGTTAAAAAGGGATATAAACTCTATGCAGCCATACCTGAGAGAGTAGAATTATTTGAAAAAGCGGGAATCAAAATAGAAGGTACCATAGATGATTTACTTGAGAAAGCAGATATTGTTATCGATTGCAGTCCCGGTAAAATTGGAGCTGAAAATAAAGAAAAATACGTGAAAGCAGGGGTTAAAGCTATTTTTCAGGGTGGAGAGAAAGCTAATGTTGCAGAAACATCATTTAACGCATTATCTTGCTACGATAAAGCTTTGGGAAAGAATTATGTCAGAGTGGTTAGCTGCAATACTACTGGTTTAACAAGGGTACTCTATCTAATTAAGGAAAACTTCGGGATAAAAAAAGTTAGAGCTACGATGATCAGGAGGGTAGTAGATCCAAAAGAAGATAAAAAAGGTCTCGTAAACGGAATTATGCCTAATCCGATTACTCTGCCTTCACACCATGGTCCAGATGTTCAAACGGTTCTTGATGTTGATATAACAACAGTAGCATTTAAAGTACCATCTACGCTAATGCACATTCACTCTATAAATGTAGTTCCAGAAAAAATTCCAGAAAGAGAAGATTTATTGGAGGTTTTAAGAAGTGAACCAAGAATTTTACTTTTAAAAGAGAATGATGGTTTCACTTCTACTGCCAAAATAATTGAGTGGGCAAGAGAAGTAAGAATGAGATACGATTTATATGAAAATTGTGTTTGGGAAGACAGTGTGTCTATTGTGGATGGAGAGATCTACCTGACACAAGCCATACATCAGGAAGCGATAGTTGTTCCTGAAAATATCGATGCAATAAGGGCTATGTTTGAACTTAAGAGTAGAGAAGAAAGTATGAAGCTAACAAACAACTCCTTGGGTATAGGTAAAATTAAAATTTAATTTTTAATTAACTTAACTAATTTTTATTTTTTATAATAATTTTTACTTCTAAAAATAGCTAATCTAAAAGTAGAAATTTAAAATATGATCAACAGTACCAGAAAAATAAAAATTCAAAAGCTAAACTTTCGCCCTATGAGGTTAGCAGTAATTGACGCTAAAAAATGTAAACCCAAGAGATGCAGTCTTGAATGCATTAAATATTGCCCCAAGGTTAGGACTGGCGCCGAGGTTATAAAGGTGAATGAAATTGCTACAATTTCAGAAGAGTTATGTGTGGGATGTGGTATTTGTGTAAAAAAATGTCCTTTTAAAGCTATATCTATTGTAAATTTACCTGAAAGATTGGAGGGTAAAGAAGTTCATAGATATGGAAAAAATGGTTTCGTTCTATACAATTTGCCCATTCCTAAAAAAGGATACGTTGTTGGATTACTTGGAGCCAATGGTACTGGGAAAACGACAGCCGTAAAAATTCTCTCTGGGCAAATAAGACCTAACTTGGGGAAAGATGAAGCAAGTTGGGATGAAATATTTGAAAGATTTTCAGGAACTGAGCTAATAGATTATTTAAAAGCTCTTGCGGATGGTAAAATTAGGACTGCAGTAAAACCACAGTATATTGAAGCAATACCTAAGGTTTACAGAGGGAAAGCAGAAGAATTGTTAAAGAGAGTAGATGAAATAGGTAAGGCTGATGAGTACGTTTCAAAACTTGGATTAGAAAACTCAATTAAGAAAGATGTTTCAGAGTTAAGTGGTGGAGAACTACAAAGACTTGCTATAGCCGCTTGTTTGCTTAAAGATGCAGATTTTTACTTTCTTGACGAAATAACATCTTATCTGGATATTTATCAAAGAATTGCTGCTGCAAAAGTAGTTAGAGAGGTAGCAGAGAAAAAACCAGTTTTAATTGTTGAACACGATATAGCCATTCTTGATTTACTGGCTGATTTAGTTCATATAAGTTACGGAGAACCGGGCGTTTATGGTATTATAACAAATCCAAAAAGTGTTAGAGTTGGTATAAATCAATACTTGAAAGGTTATTTACCTGAGGAGAATGTGCAGATTAGGGATAAGCCTATCGAATTCGATATGTTTCAACCAAGAGAGAGTGAATGTGAAAAAGTTCTTGTTGAGTATCCCAGTTTTACAAAAACTTATCCAAAGTTTAAACTTGAGGCTAGTAGTGGTGATATAAAAGTTGGAGAAGTACTCGGTATTGTTGGAGCTAATGCGACTGGTAAATCTACCTTCGTCAAAGTACTCGCGGGTGTGGATAAGGATGATGATGGTAGAGTTAAGTTAGAATTGAAGGTTTCATACAAACCACAGTATATCAAAGCTGATAGTCCTGCCAGAGTCATAGATTATCTCAGGGCAATAAATCCAGCTGTTGAAACTTCATACTACAAAACAGAATTCATCAAACCACTCAGAATAGATAGGATTATGGATAAAAGATTGAGTGAGTTGAGTGGTGGTGAGTTACAAAGAGTTGCTATAGTTGCATGTCTTTTAAGAGATGCTGATTTATACTTATTGGATGAGCCTTCAGCACACCTTGATGTTGAACAGAGAACTGAAGCTGCAAGAATGATTAGGAGATTTGCGATGAACATGGAAAAAAGTGTTTTAGTAGTAGATCATGACATATACCTAATAGACATGGTAAGCGATAGACTTCTCGTTTTTGAAGGAGATCCGGGAAAATTCGGAAAAGCGAGTAAACCCATGAATATGAGAGAGGGTATGAACAAGTTTTTGTCTAAATTGGAAATTACTTTTAGGAGAGATGAAGAAACAAAAAGACCAAGAATAAATAAGCCCGGCTCAAGACTGGACAGAGAACAGAAGGCTAAGGGCGAATACTACTATTACTTTTGAATTTTTATTATATAATCTTAAAATTTATAAAATTTATATTATTTGGATTCACGTTAATAGTATTAACTTAAAAATTAAAACGCAAAAATATTAAATTAACAAAAAATTATAAAAAATTAGCTTTCGTAACTATTTGCACAAGCCACGAATTCCATATCAATGTTTCCAGTATAGTTTCCAACAGGTAGGGGTACGGGTCTTTTTAATTCAAAAGAAACATCAATTTTACTCTTAGAGGGTATTTCAACAATTTCAATGTAATTGTTACTGAGTGCTTTTCCATTACAACTAAGGTATTCAGGTGAAAAAGATTCATTTTCGTTTACAAATCTATTTGCTTTAATAAGAAGTTTTAAACTCATTCCAACATTATCTGGATCAAGATTTTCAATTGTAACTTTTTTAGTTGAGGTTTCTCCTGGCGCTCCTTTACCAAAGTCTATTGACTCTGGTACTATGTTAACTCCAACAGCAGGATTTAAAAATAGACTTCCTACGGTCTTCTCGCTCTCCAATCCATGTGCATCAACTACTTTAATTTTTAGAATATATTTTCCATAATCCTTAGATTTAACGAGATATGAACCTTCACTTACAACTTTGCACTTTCCAACTTCAACTATTTTTAAATTCACAGTTTTTGTATCATTGGTGTTATAAATAATCGCATGTACAGAGGAAATGTCCTTACCACCATTCATATCATTAGCTTCTACTTTAAATATTATCTTTTCACCAGTAAATGCGAACATAACTTTACCTTTATGAGCAATTACCTGTACATTTTGTACTGTTGGTTTTACATTTTTTGATTCGCACGTTGAGTTCAAACTAACTTTTAAATTTGATTTTCCGGTAATACTTAGAGGTTTGGCATTTGTAGTCCCAACAGCTGAAATTAATACTAATATCAAAACCAAAGCACACTTCTTAGAGTGCATATTACAGTTATAATTTTTAGAATATTTAAATTCTATGTATTTAAAGAACTTATTTTAGATAATTATTATTTGTATTTAAAAATAAAAATTAGTATAATTAGATTATAACTGAGACTGGTATTGTTACAACACTCGCTGGATGTAATGCCCAAATGAAGTACATAATATAATATAGTGGCATCTCTGCATCGAAGCCAGTATATGCCATTGCTGGTGCCATTGAAATTACTATTGCTAATAAACTTGCCAATATTGGGAGTTTCAATTTCATGTCTTACACCTCCTTCAATTTTTAAAAGTATTATTTTTTATATTATATATATTTTTTGGTATTTAAAAAAATTATAACTTTCTCTTGAGAAGTAAAGCTAAAACTATTGCTATAAGGCAGTATATTGTAAAGAATCCGGGGATACTATTTCTAGCTTTTCCAACAGTTTTTATTTCGACACTAACTGGAAAAGCTATAGAAGTCTTTAAATATGAGCCTCCTTTTGAATTTGTGCCTATTTTTTCAAATTTAACAATTATACTACCGTTGTATGATCCAGCTTTTTTAATATTGAATGTTAAATTTACACTACTCTTAGCTCCTGCATTTAAGCTAAAATTATTCTTAGAGAATACAACATTTACATTCTCGCTATTGTTTATGTCTCCTTGGGGTTTTAGAGTTATTTTAACTGGATAATTGTTTGTGTTGTATATTCTTAAATCTACAGTAACTTTCTTGGGCAAATCACTTGCATTTACTTTAACTGCAATTTTTGGTGGGGTAATTGCACCTCCAAACCCGTAAACTGGGTGAATTAAAGCAATAAGTATAATTGCTAATATAAAATATATTTTTTTCATTACGTTCACCTCAAAAAATTAAAATTTAAAAAATTTAAATTCCTACAGCATATATTGTAGCAGATCCGGAGTACGTTCCACTTACAAGTGGTGATGGTACGTTTAAGTACATATCGAACATCAATGCATTACTTTGACCTGGCTTAAGGAAATCAAACAACGTTATTTGAGCAGAACTACTCATAGTTACATTGTAATCGTAAGTTATACCATTCGCCTGTATTATATGTGCTCTCATGTTACTTGCTGGTATTTGTCCTCCACCATTCTGATTTGTCAAATCTGTTGTGGAGATACCAACTATAACTTTTAGACCAACATTGTCCGGATCAGTATTATTCACGACTATTGGGCTTTCTTGAGCCATAACATTTGTATCTCCCGGATTAACGTTTCCGAACGTTATACTTGTTGTATTGGCATCTATACCTACTGCAGGATTTAAGAATATCTTTCCGACACAAATAGTGTTATCATCTGCTGCTAAGCTGTGTTCATCGGCAGCCATTATATAGATATAATACAATCCATATTGGTTACCAACAGTCCAATCCTTCTGAAATGTTAAGTTGTATTGGTCACCATCACCAACTGTTGAAGGGTTGTATCCTGCTTGTAGTATAATTTCATTTCCATTGCCAACATATGGGTAATCTGGATCTAAGACTACTTTAACATCTCCGTTGTCTAAGTCTCCTTCACCGTTTTGATCACTTACATTTATTTTGAAGTATACTCCTTCACCATAAAAGGCGTAAGGTACTGTTGCATTAGTTCTAATTAAACCTGGTGCTGCAAGTCCTCCAACTACTTCGTAAACTTTATAATTTTGTACTGTATATATTTGCATTACAAATGTGTTATTATGTATATAAGGTTCTACATTTTGTACTGTTGTTGTAACAGAAGTTTGTTGCTGTGTTACTGCACCAAAAACGGGCATACTAAGTAGAGATACTAGTACGCAAACCAAAATAAACACTTTTTTATCCATCGCTTAGCACCTCTAATACAACTAAATTTTTATTTAATTTAATTTTTTTGAATTAAATAAAATTAATATATTTATTTCTGAATATAAATTTCTACAAACAGTTTTTAAATATGGTTACCTATAATAATCAGTTTTAATAACTTTTTGTACATGCTGGGATACAAATATAACTAATGTTAATACTTTAAAATTAAAATAAATAATAAAAATGAAAAGTATAGCAGAATTAAATTAAAATAAAGCTAAGAAATTAAATATTCTTCATCTATGTGTAATAGCAAATTTACTAACTTTAGGCCCTTTTCTGTAATTGAATATTTATCATTAAATCTAATAATTAAACCATTGTTTTCAAGATAATTTAGAACTTCAAGACCTTTATTAAAATTAAGATTTGATCTTTTTATTATTTCTGTTTTACTCATATCTTTTTTAGTAAGTAACTCAAGAATTTCCTTCACTATTTCAATCCAACACCTTCTTAATCTCATAAAGATATATAAAAAATCTATAATATAAATTATTTTCGATTTTTTAATTGTATATTTTATCATAATCGTTATGATAGTAAGATATCGTAAAATTAAATTATAATTTATATATAAAAAATAAATTTAAATATTTAAATTTAAAAAAATCAACAAGCAAATTAAAAGCTGTTGGCAAAAACGTTAATGTTTTATCGTAATCTATTTTTTTCTGAAACATGATGGTTGGGGGAGTAGAAATAGAGGACACGTTTTGTGAGGTTTTTGATGTTTATGTATCAAGAGTTGTAATTACAGCTTACAACAGAAACTTAGCTAAAATTGCTGCAAACGAAATGAGTGGTTTTGCGACATCTGTTATAATGTGTCCTGTTGAAGCTGGGATTGAGAGACACCTAAGTGCTGATGAAACACCAGATGGACGGGCTGGTGTAAGTGTTCTTTTATGCCATCCTTCCAAGAAAACACTACAAAGACAACTAATCGAAAGAATTGGACAATGTGTTTTAACAGCACCAACTGCAAATGCTTACGACGGATTAAAAGAAGAAAAAGATAGATTTGATGCAGGTAATAAGCTTAGATATTTTGGAGATGGATACGAAAAGCTAATAGAAGTGCAAGGAAGGAAATGTTGGTCTATACCAATAATGGAGGGGGAATTTATAGTTGAAAACGATTTTGGAATTGCTAAGGGTGTTGCAGGAGGTAATATTTTTATAATGGGTGAAAATCAAGCTTCAGCTTTAAATGCAGCTATTGCTGCAGTTGATGCTATAAGAGATATGGAAGGTGTAATAACGCCTTTTCCCGGTGGAATTGTGGCTTCCGGATCTAAGGTTGGTAGTAAAAAATATAAATTTTTAAAGGCAACCACAAACGAAAGTTTTGTTCCCGCTTTAAGAAACGTAGTTGAATCAAAAGTTCCAGAGAATGTTGAAGCTATATATGAAATAGTTGTAAATGGTTTAGATCTCGAATGTGTAAAAAATGCTTTAAAAAAGTGTATTCTTGCAGCTACTAAGATTAAAGGCGTGGTAAAAATTTCTGCAGGAAATTATGACGGAAAATTGGGCAAACATAAAATATATTTAAAAGAATTATTCATATAACAATTATTATTTTTTAGATTTTGACTTTATTATTGGAATATATCATTATCACGATACACATATAGTAAACCTTATATTTATCCTAATAACGTCTAATTATGTCGGACAAAAGTAGGACATAAGTATGGCGGTGGCGGTACAATCGTATGGCGATGGCATCCCGTGGAGAGGACACCTGAAGAAAGGATGAGGGTGTCGCTTAGTTTTTGGAGGCGCCGAAGTTTATTCAATTGGTGGTAGAATGAGGAAAGTATCGGTAAGATTAACTGACAAACACTACGAAATGTTAGAGCAATTAGTTATAGAGGGAGAGTACGCATCAGTAAGCGAGGCAATAAGAGATGCTATAAGGCGCCTCCTACAAGAAAAGGCTGAAATTATTGAAAGGAGCAGAGATTTAAGCTCCTACAGGTAGGGTGGTGTCTGTAATGAAATCGTATGTTAGTAAAGCTCAGGAATTTTACAATCTTGAAAAGAGAAGTAGAAAAAAAGCTTTGAAGGATGATGAATTTGGTACAGCAAAGATAGTGGTAGTTGGATGTGGCGGTTCTGGTAACAATACTATTAATAGACTAAAAAACATCGGTGTTGATGGAGTTTTAACCATAGCTGTAAATACAGATAGACAGCACTTAGAGAGAATAAAGGCTGATAAAAAAGTTTTGATAGGTAGAAGTCTTACGAAAGGTCTTGGTGCGGGAGGATATCCTGAAGTAGGACGAAAGGCTGCAGAAATGGCAAGGGGAACGTTCGAAGAATTGTTAAGCGATGCGGATTTAGTATTTGTTTGTGCGGGAATGGGCGGTGGAACTGGAACAGGCTCAGCGCCAGTTATAGCAGAGATAGCAAAGAAACAGGGAGCAATTGTAATAGGTATGGTTCAAACGCCTTTTAAAGTTGAAAGGGCTAGACTTGCTAAGGCTGAAGAGGGGCTTAAAGAATTAAGAAAGAATGCTGACACAGTTGTAGTGCTTGACAACAATAAGTTGTTGGAGTACGTACCAAACTTACCTATAGAAAAAGCTTTTAGTGTTATGGACCAATTAATAGCTGAAACTATAAAAGGGCTTTCAGATACAATAACCAAGCCATCTTTAATAAACATAGATTTTGCAGACGTGAGGGCGGTAATGGAACATGGAGGAGTAGCAGTAATGCTTGTTGGAGAGTCTAAAGCTCAGAACAAAGTTCAGGAAGTTGTTAGAGATTGTTTAACACATCCACTACTTGACGTAGATTATAGAGGTGCGACTGGAGCTTTAATTCACATAACGGGTGGAGAGAATTTAAGTATAAAAGAAGCTGAGGAAATAGTAGATAACTTGACTTTCGAAATAGATCCAAGTGCAAACGTTATTTGGGGTGCGAGAATAGAAGAAGGACTCGACCTCGTTAAAGTAGTAGCAATAATGACCGGTGTTAAAGATAGTGGCCTTAGTTTTTGTGGTAGTGATATAGAAACACCTACTTTTAGAAGAATAAAAAATAATAGCAACCTTAGAAAAGAAATGACAAAACCAAAAATCGGCGCCAGCGTTATGAGTATGATGGGCATAGATGTTCTTTAAATTTTTTAGTACACGTAAGCATCTACAACAACATGTAAGACTCCGGGAGAGTAATTTTTTACTTTTCTAATACATCCAATTGTTACGTTTTTTCCTGCTTTTTTTACAGCAGAAATTACTCTTCTAATTGGCCTTTCTATTACCGCTTCCGGAACTGATTCATGATAGTGTATCCAACCTCTATCTTTTAGGGCATTTATAGCTACTGGAAGAAATTTGTGACAGTTTATATGACCCATAACCACTCTATCTGCCACGTTTTCAGGGGTTACATACATAGAATCTCCGAGTATTGGGATTACACATTCAACTTCGTTTAGTTTTATGTTTTCAAGTAAATAGTGGTAGGAATCTGGATTTATTTCTATTGCATAAACTCTCTTAGCTTTTTTGGCCATGGGTATTGTAAAATAGCCAATACCGGCGAACATGTCAATAACCACTTCTTTCTTAACTATTTTACCCATTCTAATTCTTTCAGCCTGATTTCCTGGACTGAACATGACTTTCGAAACATCAAACTTATAAATACAGTTTCCTTCCCTATGAATTGTTTCCCCACCTCTACCAGCTATCAATTCGACCTCAGGTTTTCTTAACTGCCCTCTTTTACCTTTGTCCCACCATACTGACTTGCAGTGCGTATTTATTTCAAGCAAAGCCTTACCTATTAAATTTGAATAGTCCTTTAGTTCTTCAGGTATTTTAACTAGAACTATATTTCCAAGTACTTTGTACGTTCTTGGCAGTATGTGTCGAATTTTTTTAAACTCTTCTTCGGGTAAGTATTTTTGAATTGCTTCTTCTATCGTTTTCGACTTGGAATATACTGGTTTTTCTTGAACTACTATCTCATAACCTTTTAGTAGTTCTCTAATATTTTCACAGTCTTTTATGGGTATTTCTACAAAATTTTCTTTTGATATAATTCTTCTGCTTTTATCTCTAAGATTGTATTTTTCAATTAATTTTATTGTTTTTCCAGCTAACTTTTTATTGATTCTTACTGCAAGTTTCACAATTTTTACATAGAGCAATCGTTAAATAAGTGTAGCTGAAGCCTAACTTTATGGCCGAGTCACTAAAAGATAAAGTAGAAAAGATAATTGATGAAGAAATACGGCCCATCCTGATGCAGGATGGGGGAAACATTGCAGTTGTTGATGTTGATGAAGAAAAAGGTATTGTTATTGTGCAATTGCTTGGAGCTTGCCACGGCTGTCCGATGTCACAGTTTACGCTTGGAATGTTTGTTGAGCAAAGACTTAAACAAAAAATACCTGAGATAAAAAAAGTACTGCCCGTTTAGGGTGGTAAAAATGGAATTAGTCTTCTTAGAGCCTTTGGAAAGTATAATTTTTGATGGAAGGGTAATAAAAGGCATAAAAGTTAAAGAAAAAACATTTGGTGGATTTTGCGAATGTGGGGGCGTAATGTATCAGAAAATGCGTTTTATTGATTCTAAGACGGGAATTCTTGTTTCTGAATGTGATAAATGCTGGAAAAATGATGCACTAATAATATCCATGCTTGATGGAAGAGTTATGGATAGAGCAGATCTCAAATTAGTGGATAGAAGCAATTTTCCTGAATTTTTGAAAAAAATTCTAAGTGAATCAGAATTTAAAGCTGTAATAGCTAAAGCGTATGGTAAAGAATATAATCCATCATCGTACAGTAAGGCAAAAAGAAAATTAGAGGAAATGAATCTTGAAATTAGCACAATTTTATCTATTATCTAAACTAAATTTAATTTTTTATAAATTTCCTAATTTTCAATAAAAAATTAAAATAAAAAATTAAGATATAATTAAAGTTCATCAAAAGTAATTATCCTTACTGATGTAGGAACTTTCACCACGCTACCAAGTCTAACTCCGACTAAGCATGATATCTCTTTTTTTGCTGCCAAGTCAATCACTCTCTGTGTTATCACTCCATCAAAAACTATACTTGAAACTTTCAAATTGTTTGTTTTCAAGACTTTAACTAAGTCCCTAACTGGCACTTCCTTGATTACATTAAAGTTCTTATCGAGAAGTTTTGCAATTAATCGACCCTCGACATCTTGTTTATGTTTTTTCAACTCAATTATTGTGTCATGTTTCTCTTCTTTCTCCTTAGTCTGATGTTCTCTCTTAACAATGTGTATTTGTTCTACTGGTACTTTGTTTCTTAGAGATTTAACGATCTCCTTTTGAGTTAAATCTTCTACGCCTTTTCCTTCTGGTGCTCTTGCAACATAATCGATGTCTGCAACTTGTAAAAGCTCTTTTAATATTAGATCTCCACCTCTATCTCCATCAAGGAAAGCTGTTACTGTTTTCTCCTTACTGAGTTCAATTATCGTTTTAGGAACGTTTGTCCCTTCAACTGCTATTACATTTTTTATTCCATGTCTAAGTAAGTTTAGTACGTCAGCTCTTCCTTCAACCACTATTATCGCGTCGCTATCGTTCACTGCAGGACCAGCAGGTAGTTTTTCTTCTCCGTATTCTATAACTTCTTCAGCTCTAACTGCCTGTCTAACTAAGTCAGCAATCTTTTCTGATTCTATTTCAGGTTCTTCGAATAATTCCCTCAATATATCTTTCGCTCTTTCCACTATTTTTCGTCTTTTGCTCGCTCTTACATCTTCTATTTTTAGTATTCTTATTTTTGCTGAACAAGGCCCAACTCTTTCTATGGTCTCTAAAGCAGCAGCAAGTATTGCGGTTTCTATTTTGTCAAGACTTGAAGGCACCTTAATTTCACCATAACTTTTACCACCCTTACTCTCTACTTTTACCTCAATTCTACCAATTCTACCAGTTTTCTGCAACTCCCTAAGATCAAGATCTTCCCCAAGCAGACCCTCTGTCTGCCCAAATATAGCTCCAACAACATCTGGCCTTTCAACAACACCATCTGCAATAATTTCTGCATGAATTAGATACTTCGTTGTATCGCTTGGAGCTTTCATTGGTATCACGCCTCCATCAAACTCTATCATGCCAAATCACTGATTCAGTTTAATAAAGATGCATAACCCTATTATAAATAGTTATTTGTTCTCACCAATTTCTCTAACATAAAGTCTACCATTACTTTTTTTTACGGCTTTATCCCCTTCAAACACGTGATATACTTCATTTTCAAATTTATCTTTTCCCAAGTAAATAAATCCCGGTAAAACTTCTTCAACTCTCTCAAGCACAATAGTTCCAGATTTCATATTAGCTCCAGCTCTAATAGCTTCGTAAGCTCTTAACAACCCACCATTAATCATACCACCAAAAAACATACCGGCTTTACCTTTAACAATTATTTCTCCACCTCTCATTTTTATACCTACCTCATTACCAGCGTCTCCATTCACTTTTATCTTTCCACCTTTCATCCCATAATCTCCTCTATAGGCTGAGCCTAAGTAATCACCAGCACTTCCTACAATTTCTATTTCTCCACCGCTCATATTCATACCGGCAAATCTATCAACGTTTCCATTCACTATTATTTTTCCACCTTTCATAAATGCACCAAGATACATACCTACATCTCCATCAACGTATATTTCGCCTTTTTTCATGTTAAATCCAATTTTTTTTACTCTATCTAACCATTTGCCTTTAAAGGTCAACACTCCCTCTATCTCCTCAACTTCAAACAACTCTTCAACTTTGACTTCTTTTTTTCCTTCTCTAATTGTTAGGTTTTTCACTTCTTTTTCTTTTAAACCTTCAAGCTTTTCAGGTATGAGTGTATCTACTTCAATACACACATCTGGTTTTGTTTTAATTGTGAATAGGTACACTCTTACACCTCCTCTCTTTAATAGCTACACTTTCACACATCCTCATCTCATTGACATCTACAATGTAATTTTGCATGGATACAGTGTAGTAATCTCTAAAGTATGTGTTAACTTCTTTTTCAATCCATTTATCGTAATCTAATTCCAAATATCTTGTAATACCACTTACAGGTTTGATCACTTCTCCTTCCTTAACTACTATCTCTCCCCTTTTTATTGTTAAATACGCTCTTGAGAAAGCTTTTATTATGTCTTCGTAGTTTCTTGTATCAACATCTGCTGGCAAATCGTAAACGGCAACATCTGCTATTGCTCCTTCGCCAAGGTGTCCTTTATCTTTGAATCCTGCTGTCATAGCCTGATTAGCTCTTGTTACCATTGCTATTTCATACAATGTGTATTCTCTATCTATACTTCCGAGCATAGTTCTCTTAGTTGCAGATGCATTTACCTTAGAAAGCATTTCTTCTCTAAATTTTTTACTCATTAGTAGTGCGATTATTTCTGGATATTTTGTAAAAGGTGCACCGTTTGGATGATCTGTTGTCAGCATAACTTTTTCAGTTGGAATTAGTAGTGCTATCTCCAAGCCAATAGCCCATTGAATAGCATTTACAGGACTTTTACTACTATAAAATATGGGTGTTATACCTGGGGCAGTTTCAAGTTCAACGTCTTTATTGGCCCATTTTCTTCCAGTAAGAAGTTGTAGATGATATTCCATAGGTCCATCTGCAGTCATGGTTGTTGTATCCCCAAACATAAGATTGCCCGTATCTATGGTAACATCGTGTTTTTTTACTATTTTTGCAACTTCCTCTACACCACTTTCAAAGTTTTTCCAGCTATCTCCAGCATAGCAGTGAAATTGTAGATGAGTTAAATGTAAGAGGGGTCTATCTTTTCTTTCAAATTTACTGGTAAGTTTAATAGTTTCAATAGTTGTTTCAAAGTTGCCGGGTTCCCCAAGATTGTTACAATGTAAATGTAATGAATGGGGAAGAGACAATTCCTCTATAGCTGAAATTATTGATTTCAGTATTTCTCTTGGAGTAACTCCAAATTCTGGAACTTCATCATCAAGGCTTTCTATTTCTCTTCTCCATCCCCACGCCTCAGTTCCACCAGGGTTCACAACTTTTACAGCATAGCCCTTAGTAGCATGTAATAACCAAGCGACATAATTTTTTATAGCATCATAATCTTTTTCAACAATTTTGTCCATTATAAACCAATTTCCATCAAATAGAGGAAATAAAGCTTTATCAAGTATTGGAATTTCATTTAACTCGTGATGAGTATGTCTCGCCATTAAAGGTGGTGTAGCTGGGGCAAGAGCTGTTGTATAACCCATCCTTGCATACTCGTAACCAGTTATGTGAACACTTAATACAGATTTACCACTCCCAGATCTAAGATTTCCCTTCTTAGGAACAAGATTTTTAAGACTATCTTCTGGTCTCATTATTCTACCGACGTTTTCCTTACCTCCTGCTATGTGAGTATGAATGTCAAATCCTCCGGGCATAACTATTTTTCCTTTAAGATCGATTTCCTTAGCTCCGAATCTAATTTTACTAACAATTCTACCATTATTTATGAATATATCCATTTTTTCTCCATTTATTCCATTTACAGGATCAAAAACTATTCCATTTTTTAGTACAAGTTTCATAATAACACCTTTTTTAATGCTTTATCATTTGAAATCCATCTGGTTTTTGAATTTTTTGGTTCAAATCTTTACTTAAAATAATTTTTATAAAAGGTTTAAATTAATCTCTGATGTTTTTAATTTGTATTAGATGAAATTTCATTCAAAGCCCTTAGAACGACAAAATCCTTTTCGATTTTTTCGAAGATCTTCTTGTTTCCGTCAGTTATCAGAACCCTCTCTTCATTCCAGTCGTCGGGGTTCTTGCCCTTCCAGATTCCAAAAACGTGTATTCCAGAGATGTTGATGAAGCCGAAAATTACAGCCATCGTATATATTAAATCGCATACGTTTTCCCAGTCCGTTCTGATCTTTCTTTCATGTACCTTCGGAAACTCGAAGAGAATAGGTTTAACTCCAAATCCAGCGGCAATCTCATACATGGTCTTATCGAGGGTTATTAGCCAGACGTCGCAGTTTCTCGCCCTTGCAAAATTTCCGAGTGCCTCAGCGATCTCGTTGTCTCCAGTTCCGGATGGAATTTCCTCAAGTGTAACATTCTTTTTAAACCTATCGTATTCGGCTTTTCCTATCTTCTTAATCCTTTCCCTAACTTTCGGCTGATTTAAAAATTGCTTGAATCTCCCATCTTTTTGTGTCAGACGTCTAAGTTCGTATTCGCTGTATTTTCCTGCTACTTCTTTAAAAAGTTCTTTTCTTACCCCATCCGCAACGACAAATACCCCTTGCTTGACATACCGATCAAGCTGGTAGCTAATCCTGTTTATGAAACAGTTAGTATCGAACGATACGTATAATGGCCTCTGCCTCTCGTATATGCTTTTCTTGAATTCGTTTGCGATTTTATTATACTGCTTATCCCATTCTTCAAGCTTAAGAACTCCGGCAGAAACCAAAGATGTGACGTAATTCGAGTAATCGGGCAATATTTCTTCGTGCTCGAAAGTCAGTTCGCTGTATTTATTCTCGTCCATAACCGTAACTTTGGCGCGGTCATCCTTTAAATCGACAGAAGCTAAGGATGAATCTTTTTCGTCTATCTTCAATTTGGTCTTTATCTCAAAATCGGGATTCTTCTCGTAGAGGTTGTTCAGTAAAACCATCAGCTCATCTCTTCCAACCTTCATACAGCTCCTCCCTCATGTCGTAAAGCTTTTGGGTCGAAAACGGTATCAAAACCAAAGGCTTG
>Ga0256840_1000346_pt1 | contig 47859 bp, 40 predicted proteins | sample 355202metaG_FD_185969 | JGI IMG/M metagenome (GOLD analysis project Ga0256840, IMG submission 185969) | Hydrothermal vent microbial communities from Mid Atlantic Ridge, Atlantic Ocean - 355-202 | ecosystem: Environmental > Aquatic > Marine > Hydrothermal vents | place: Atlantic Ocean: Mid...
GTAACCTCATTGTTAGTTTAATGAGCTTGCAGGTTACCTTCCTATGCGAATAGAAGGAAGTGAGGTTACAACTTTAATTACCGGCGTGGTGGTTCTTTTCTCCGCGTTAGCGGCTTCGTCCAACTCTTTGGCTAAGCGCATGACATCATTTAAGTGCCTCAAAAATGTAAATATACTTTCTTGTCCTTGGTAAGAAGACTTAAAATCATAATGCTTATTTTTCATCAGCATTTGTATCAATTCTTTACCATCTTTTGTCCCATTCATGACAGGGTTTGTTTCTGTCAGACCTTCTTTACTTTTGGCTATTTGTTCGAGCTTTTTAAATATATTTTCCGTTAATTCAACTAGAGGCTTAATTTCATTTAACCTGAGTAATGGCTCTACCTGCCCATGTTTATTTCTTATCAAAGTTGGTAGGGTTGTCATAGGATCATTGCGATTTGGTAGAATCTCCTTACCTACTATAGCGTTAATCGTAGTCGATTTGCCTGCCTTCATAGTTCCGACTACAGCAATAACAGTTTCCATTGTCTCTAACTTATGAATCTCATTTTCTATCTCAGCAATAGACTCTTCAGCTTCTTTATAATTGTATGTTTTTTGCTTATCTGTTCTATTTTTATCAAATAGATTATCAACACTCAAAGAACTCACAAGCAATTCTTTCTGCTGCCTCAGTAATCTACTTGACTCTTTCCCTAATGTTTCGTAATTAATTGCTGTCATTTTTTTTAGTGCCTTGTGGAATTCTGGTAAATTAATATTTATTTTTATCGGTATATTCATATGAGGTGGATTCGACTCATAATTGACCTATTTATTAAGTCAAATTTCGGAGTTCAAAATTATATAAAATTTTCACAGCTCCTCGTGATTCAAAGCCTCTTACTTTAAGGAAAAAGAGTCTGGTGCTATGCATGTTGTCAGTGGCCAACAGAAATGAGCCAGTACCGGACATTAAAATTGAGCCACTTGTACAAAGTAACAGTTTATATGTTCTCCAATAACGCCCGTAACAGATCCTTCTATCTTACTTATCTCTTGTTCCTATTTGCTAACAGGAATAGCTTGTGCTTTTGCCTCATAAATTGTATTTTTTTCCTTTAACATAAGGCTCCTTACTGCCCCCTGTCTTTACAAAATACTATTAATAAAATTTAAGTGTAGTCTATTTTTAACTACCCACCCAATAAAAATAAGAAAACACTTGACAGGTTTTTTTTCAACTTAAGCTCCATATGAAGTTATGCAGTCGGCAATGGTTATGTTGAAGGCGTATTTACTTATGGCTGGAGTGAATATGATATAGAGCGAAGAATTATTATTGGTTCTAATACTGCTATTGATAGAACTACAGATGCAAACCCTGATGGTGAGCAGCTTTCTGCCAGTTTGGCAGGAGGCTATGATTTTCATGCAGATGGCTTTAACTATGGCCCTTACGCCAGGATCGCCTATTTTCAATCAGAAATAGATGGCTACGATGAAACAGGTGCACAAGGCCTTAATTTACGGGTAGATGAGCATAAATCTGATTCGTTAGAAACGGTGCTGGGATTGCAAATGTCCCGTGCTTTCAGTTACTCTTTTGGTGTGTTGGTGCCTCATGTAAAAGCAGAGTGGCATCATGAATTTATGAATCGCAGCCGTTCTTTTGATATTAGGTATGTGAATGACCCAAGAAACAATATCTATCGTTCACAAACGGATGACCCTGAGCGTAATTTCTATAACATTTCTGCCGGTCTTTCTGCTGATTTAAAGCACGGTATTCAGACATTTTTTGACTACCAGACAATTCTGGGTATCAATGATATTACGGCACATAGATTTTCTGCCGGTATACGCATGGAGTTTTAAGTAAAAAAGGCTGTACAGCACTGATGTTAGCTTTTTGTTTATGAGATAATCCCCACTTTATTGTAGAAAGATTACTAAACCAGTTTTTAAAAACTGGTTTTTCTTATAAGCAGGAGATTATGCATGACAGCATTAATTGGCATTATCATGGGCTCAACATCTGATTGGGACACAATGGAGCATGCCTCAGAAACATTAAAACAGCTTAACATTCCATATGAAGTCGAGGTGGTTTCTGCCCATAGAACCCCTGATAAGCTATTTGCCTATGCTGAAACAGCTGAAACTAAAGGTCTTGAGGTTATTATTGCTGGTGCAGGTGGAGCAGCCCATTTGCCCGGCATGACCGCCGCAAAAACAGCAATCCCGGTATTGGGTGTCCCTGTACAGTCAAAAGCATTAAATGGTATGGATTCGCTTTTATCTATTGTGCAAATGCCTGCAGGGATCCCCGTAGGTACTTTAGCGATCGGGCGTGCAGGTGCAATAAATGCCGCATTATTGGCAGCGTCCATAGTCAGTAACAAACATCCGGAATATCGCGAGGCATTGCATAGCTACAGACAGAGTCAGACAGATAAAGTTAATGCTAACTCTGATCCAAGGGGGATAAGCTAATGAAAGTTGGAATCCTGGGGGGCGGTCAATTGGCACGAATGATTGCTTTAGCGGGCTATCCGTTAGGTTTGGAATTTATTATTCTAGACCCAGGCAATGACGCCGGAGCTGTTGGCTTGGGTGAACATTTGCATGGCGATTATAATGACCGGGCTTTATTGGCAGAGCTTGCCGAAAAAGCAGATGTAGTCACCTATGAGTTTGAAAATGTACCTGCTGATGTGGCGGCATTTTTAGCTGATCATACCAAAGTTTATCCTGCACCCAATGCATTAGCCATTTCTCAGGACCGGCTGCATGAAAAAGAATTTTTTCATAAACTTGGCATTCCTACTGTGCATTATGCTGCAATTAGCAGCTTAGAAGATTTGCAGCAGGCGATGGAGAGTATTGGCTATCCGGCTATTTTGAAAAGTCGCAGAATGGGCTATGACGGAAAAGGACAGGTTGTTTTAAAATCAGCCGATCAGCTGGCAGAAGCCTGGAAATCTGTTGAAGGTGTAGACTGTGTTGTTGAAGGCTTTGTAAATTTTCAAAGAGAAGTTTCTATTATTGCTGTACGTCGTCCTAATGGGGAGGTGGTTTTTTATCCATTGTCTGAAAATGTTCATAACAAAGGGATCCTGCGTGTGGCAGAGTGCGGTGTCGATGATAAAATGCAGCATCAGGCAGAAACCTACGCGGTTAAGCTGTTAGAGGCTCTAGATTATGTGGGCGTTGTTGCTCTGGAGTTATTTGATGTCAATGGAGAATTTGTGGCAAATGAATTTGCTCCGCGCGTACATAATTCAGGCCATTGGACAATTGAAGGCGCTGAAACCAGTCAATTTGAAAATCACTTGCGTGCCATTTTAGACCTTCCTTTAGGTTTGACAGAAGCAAGAGGCTACACGGGAATGGTCAACTTTATCGGTGGACTGCCTACAACTGAAAGTGTGCTGGATATTCCCTATGTCCATCATCATCTATATGCAAAATCGCCAAGAAAGGGGCGAAAAGTGGCTCATGCTACAGTAAGGTCTGACAGTAAAGAAAAATATACTCAGTCACTTGAACGCCTGGTTAATCTGGCAAAATCAACAGATAATTCTTGAGTTCAGTACCCAAGTTAAATTAATTTTACTTGGGTACTTATCTTCTATGGGTGTAACTAAAACCAGTCAGAAAGTTGAATAAATATGCTTAGGTATTTAGCTCTGTGTGATTAGGCCAAAGCAATATGTTGAGAAATTAAGAGCAGCTGCTAATACGAAAAAAAACATACAGCCTTTGGGACAGTCTGGAAAAGCTTGGGGACTGTTTCTGAAAACCAGCAGTTCACCCTTGGCTTTTCCCAGGCCGACTCATTACATAGTATCGACTTTATCGCCATTGCCAATAAGTACTACATCAGCATCTCGCTGAGCAAACAGGCCGTTAGTAACAACACCCGTAATTCCGTTAATAATATTTTCTAGCTTAACAGGGTCGATTATTTTAAGACCATGAACATCAAGAATTTCACAGCCGTTGTCAGTGTAATAGTTTTTACGCCAAACAGGTCTGCCACCAAGTTTTTCTAATTCATTGGCAACATAATTGCGTGACATAGGAATAACTTCAACGGGTAGAGGAAAGTTGCCTAAAACATCGACAGTTTTTGTACTGTCTACTATGCAGACAAATTTTTTGCTTGCCGCCGCAATAATTTTTTCACGGGTTAATGCACCGCCACCGCCTTTGATGAGTTTTTTATTTGGGTCAACTTCATCCGCGCCATCAACATAAACACCAATTTCATCAACACTGTTTAACTCTATTACAGGGATGCCGATTTTTTTAAGGCGCTCGGTCGTTGCATCAGAACTTGAAGCCGCCGCCTTAATTTTTCCTTTAAAGTCGCCTAGCATATCAATAAAGAAATTAACGGTTGAGCCAGTTCCAACGCCAATAATGGATTCTCCTTTAATATATTCAAGGGCGGCCTGTGCAACTTGTTTTTTTAATTCATCTTGTGTCATGTTTTTATTTTAATATAGTAGAGCAACGGTTAGCTTGTTGCTGCAGGGTTAAGAAACTAAAAGCCTTGTTTTGAATAATACCTGATGTAAGAGGTTTTTTCAGCCGATTTTAACAAGTATTTTCTATATAATAGTGTGTTGCTATACAAAATAATACAAAAATGGAAGATTATTCATACGTTCCAGACTACGAAGTTGAGTCCTTAAAGGTCCCGCCACATTCAATACAGGCAGAACAGTCTGTGCTGGGGGGGTTGATGCTGGATAACCAGACTTGGGATTCGGTTGCAGATAAAATTGTAGTTGAGGATTTTTACAGAAAAGATCATCGTTTAATTTTTACGACGATTGAACAATTGGCTGAAAAGCAAGATCCATTTGATGTTATTACACTTTCAGAAGCTCTGGAAGCAATAGATGAACTTCAGACAGTGGGTGGTTTGGCATATTTAGCCATGCTGGCAAAAGATACCCCAAGCGCGGCCAACATTGTTGCCTATGCCAATATTGTCAGAGACCGTTCTGTACTCAGACAATTAATTCATATTGGCACTGAAATTTCAGATTCCGCATTTAATACAGAGGGCAGAGACACTTCAGACCTGTTAGAAAATGCAGAACGAGAAGTTTTTAAAATTGCAGAACAAAGACAAAGAGGGCAAGAAGGCGGATTTAAGTCTATAAAAAACTTACTGGCATCGGCTGTTGATAAAATTGAAACATTATATGAGCAAGATGGCAATATTACTGGTGCAAGTACAGGCTTTACAGATTTTGACGAATTAACCTCGGGCTTGCAGCCTGCAGACTTAATTATTGTCGCTGGCCGGCCCTCTATGGGAAAAACCACCATTGCCATGAATATGGCGGAAAATGTCGCTATTAAAGGCGATAAGCCAGTTGCCGTATTCAGTATGGAAATGCCCGGCGACTCATTGGCAATGAGAATGATGTCATCACTAGGGAGAATTGATCAAAATAAAGTCAGAACGGGGAAGTTAGAGGATGATGAATGGCCAAGGTTAACCTCAGCAATTAATTTGCTGGCAGAAACAAAACTTTTTATTGATGACACGCCGGCCTTAACGCCGACTGAAGTGCGGGCAAGAGCTAGGCGGTTGGCACGGGAGCATGGACAGCTAGGTTTGATAGTACTGGATTATTTACAGTTGATGCAGTCGCCTTCCAGTGGCGAAAGCAGGGTGCAGCAAATTTCTGATATTTCCCGTGGTTTAAAAGCCTTGGCCAAGGAATTAAATGTTCCCGTGGTTGCTTTGTCCCAGCTTAATCGAAACCTGGAGCAGCGACCCAATAAACGGCCGGTTATGTCTGACTTAAGAGAGTCTGGAGCGATTGAGCAGGATGCTGATTTAATCGTCTTTGTCTATCGGGATGAAGTGTATAACGAAGACAGTCCAGATAAAGGCATTGCAGAAATTATTATAGGAAAACAGCGAAATGGTCCTTTAGGTACGGTTCGTTTAACTTTTTTGGGGCAATTTACCCGTTTCGAGAATTTTGCAGGCGATCCATATTCAGATGAGGATTATGAATGATATCCCGAGCTTATGCGACGGTTAATCTCTTGGCAGTACAGCATAATTTGGCTAGGGTTAGAGCATTGGCGCCTAAATCAAAAATCATGGCAGTCATCAAGGCAAATGCCTATGGCCATGGCTTATTGCGAATTTCTGAAGCCTTGAAGGATGTTGATGCTGTAGCAGTTGCCCGTGCAGATGAAGCCATTCAATTAAGGAACGCAGGATATGCCAATAGAATAGCTGTTTTAGAAGGCTTTGTCTGCGAGCAAGAGTTAAATGATCTGGAAAAATTTAATTTAGATGTTATTGTGCACTCAAGAGGACAGGTCGATATACTAGAAAAATATGTGGGCAATAATAAGATCTCGGTTTGGTTAAAGCTTGATACTGGCATGAATCGGCTGGGCTTTAAGGCTGATGAATTTAGTGATATTTATCAAAGGATTTCAAGTTGCTGCAATATTAACCAGCCAGTTTCTCTAATGACACATTTTTCCAGTGCCGATGATATGGAAAGTAAAGTGACTGAGACACAGATCAAAGATTTTAATCAGGCTGTCAAAACCTATCTGGGTGAAAAAAGCATCGCCAATTCGGCCGGCATTATTTCCTGGCCTGACTCATTGACCAACTGGGTACGCCCAGGCATTATGCTGTACGGGGTTTCGCCTTTTTCTGACCGTCAAGGAATAGTACTGGGATTAAAGCCGGCAATGAGCCTACACTCACGTTTAATTAGTGTAAAAACAATTGAATCTGGAGATGCTGTGGGCTATGCCGGTACCTGGATCAGCAAGGCCAGTACCAGACTGGGTGTTGTCGCCATAGGCTATGGGGACGGCTATCCACGATCAGCAAAAACAGGAACGCCTGTTTTAGTTAATGGCAAAAGAGTCCCTTTAGTTGGCCGTGTATCAATGGATATGATTACGGTTGATTTAAGCACTCAGCCTAAAAGTAAATCGGGTGATAGCGTTACCTTATGGGGAGATGGCTTGCCTGTAGAAGAAATTGCCCGATATTCGGATACCATTCCTTATACGCTTTTATGTGGAGTCACTCAAAGAGTAAAGGTGGAAACGGTTAACTTTTAACCTAAAAAAATCAGTAGAGCACGGATTTTGTGGGAAATCTGGGCAAAAAAGGCAAAGAATAGCTCGAAGATAATGGCCGTAGTCCTTATCGAGAGTTATTCTGCAGAATTTTTTGTCCAGATTTTTCACAAAACCGTGAAGCGAAATACACTCACCCATCTGGTGAATAGTGAAAAACTGGATTAAACAGTTTATTTAATAAGTTACAGCTAAACTAAGCGTTCAACTGATTTATTTAGGTTTAATGCAATTATCTGTTCTTCATTTTCTTAAAGTGCTTCATATTTTTTTATTTCACTTGTAACCTCGCCCACAGCTAACATCCTTTTTTTCTGTTCCAACTTCTTGGAATACCCAATTAAGTCTTTTCAGAAAAGTGCTGAAACGTGACTTTGATCACAAAAAGTTAACGTCTATTTTATGGTCACTGTCTAATAATTAAACAAACAGTAAGATCTAATGTATTTCCCAAAATAAACGTAAAACACTGATACTTATTAAGTATTTTTTTATTTTTATATTGGCATGTACTTTGCTCTACTTCGGTTTGAGGCTGCCGTTAGCTTGAACTGGACAAATACTTTAAGACAAGATTTTTTTGAGTGAAATAGCTTAGTAACGGCAGCTTCTTTTATTTCTAACAAAAACGAGGAGCTAACAACATGGCAATAAGTGCAGCAACAAAAGCCGCTACGGATGCTTTGGCAGTCAAACGTGCACCGACCAGCGTCAACGCGCAAGAAGTGCATAGATGGTTACAAAGTTTCACTTGGGAGTTTGATAAAAATCGTACCAAGTATCCGACTAAGTACAAAATGGCGAATGACACCAAAGAGCAGTTTAAGTTAATCGCTAAAGAATACGCTCGTATGGAATCGGTTAAAGATGAGCGTCAGTTTGGTAGTTTACAGGATGTGTTAACGCGTGTGGATGCGGCTAATAAAGTGCATCCAAAATGGAATGAAACCATGAAAGTTATCTCTAACTTCTTGGAAGTCGGAGAATACAATGCAATTGCCGCAACAGGCATGCTGTGGGATTCCGCATCGGCACCTGAACAAAAAAACGGCTATTTAGCACAAACGCTAGATGAGATTCGCCATACTAACCAGTGCGGTTATGTAAACTACTATTTCACCAAACATGGACAAGATGCGGCAGGACATAATGATGCACGTCGTACCAGGACAATCGGCCCGTTATGGAAGGGCATGAAACGTGTATTTTCTGATGGCTTTATTTCTGGGGATGCGGTTGAGTGTTCAATTAACTTGCAGTTAGTGGGTGAAGCCTGCTTTACCAATCCGCTGATTGTAGCTGTTACCGAATGGGCTGCGGCCAATGGAGATGAAATTACACCAACAGTCTTCTTATCAATAGAAACAGATGAACTTCGCCATATGGCGAACGGCTACCAAACCATTGTTTCAATTGCAAACGACGAAGCTGCTTCGAAATACCTAAATACTGATTTGAACAATGCTTTCTGGACACAGCAAAAATACTTTACACCTGTATTGGGTATGGCATTTGAGTATGGCTCCCATTTTAAAGTGGAACCTTGGGTTAAAACCTGGAATCGTTGGGTTTATGAAGATTGGGGTGGTATCTGGATTGGTCGTTTAGGCAAATATGGGGTGGAATCTCCACGCAGTCTGCGCGATGCTAAACAGGATGCTTATTGGGCGCACCATGATCTATTCCTATTAGCTTATGCATTATGGCCAACTGGTTTCTTCCGTCTAACACTTCCTACGACAGAAGAAATGGACTGGTTTGAAGAAAACTACCCCGGCTGGTATGACCATTACGGAAAAATTCTTGAAGAATGGAAAGCGCGCGGCTGTGAAGATCCCAATAGCGGTTTTATCCCCTTAATGTGGTTTATTGAAAATAATCACCCAATCTATATTGACCGCGTATCACAGGTTCCTTTCTGCCCAAGTATCTGTAAAGGTGCGAGTACTTTACGTGTACATGAGTATAACGGCAAGAAACATACGTTTAGTGATGATTGGGGGGAGCGGATGTGGCTAACTGAGCCTGAACGCTATGAGTGTCAAAATATGTTTGAGCAATACGCAGGACGCGAGTTATCAGAAGTGATAGCAGAATTGCACGGGGTACGGAGTGATGGCAAAACATTAATCGCACAGCCTCATACTGACAAAAACAAAAAAATGTGGACATTAGATGACATTAAAGCCTTGAACTGTGTCTTTGCTGACCCAGTTGACGCGCTGTAATCACACATGTTTTTTTATAGATAAAGGAGAGTCAAATGGGAATTCAAATAGAAGTAGGGCAACGAGGTTTAACCGATCCTAAGTTACAGCAAGTCATTGCCGATGCAGTGCCTGACGAGCCCTTAGAAACTAACCGTAAGATGAATTACTTTGTTAAGCCGCGTGGTCGCCGTTTATCAGAATATGAAATTTTATGTTGCTATACACAACCTACACCCGACTGGATTCCAGGCGGGCTGGATTGGGGCGATTGGACGCAAAAATTTCACGGCGGTCGTCCATCGTGGGGTAATGAAACCACAGAAATGCATTCAACGGATTGGCATAAACATCGTGATCCCGATAAGCGCTGGCATGCGATTTATGTCAAAGATAAGGCGGAAGAGTGGCGTTATACTCAACGTTTTATGAAGCAATATTCGGCAGATGGACAAATCCGTACTATGGACCCAGTCTGGCGTGATGAAGTTTTAAACGACTACCTAGGTGCATTTTGCTTTAATGAATATGGCTTATTTAACTCGCATTCGTCAGCATCTCGTGACTGTTTAGGCGATACCTTACGGATGAGTATTGCGATGATCGGCTTGGACAAAGTGGATAATGCGCAAATGATTCAGCTGGAAAGAACCTTTTTAGCAAAACTGGTTCCGGGGTTTCCTGAGTCTACGGACGAGCCTAAAAAAGAATGGACGCAAGGTGCAATCTATAAAGGTGCTAGAGAAACAGTCGAAGATATTTGGCAAGCAACCTATGACTGGAATGAAATTCTTTGGTCTGGCCATATGGTTTACGATGCAATTTTCGGTCAGTTTGTTCGCCGCGAATTCTTCCTGCGTTTATCCTCGTATTATGGTGACAGCTTAACGCCATTTTTTATTAACCAAATGCAGCTGTATCATTCGCAGACTAAAGGCATTACAGGCGATATGTTCTTTCATTGCCTAGGGGATGATCCAGAATTTGGTGATTATAACCGCCGTTTAATGCGGATGTGGACAGATAAATGGTTGCCAAGAACTGTCAATGCTTTAAAAGATTTTATGGGTATTTTTGCTAAAATCCCAGAAATTGATCATGTCACGACTAAAGATGCGATTGAAAAAGCCTTAACGCGAGTGTTCGAGGATTGGGAAGAAGATTACGCCTCAAAAATTGGTTACAAGGCAGATACTTCCGTCATGGTTAAAACCGTTTTGTCTGGACTTAAATAAAGGAATCTAAAATGTCAAATAATGCAAATTCGTATGGTGCTGGCATCATGGCGAAAACAGGCAAAGAATTTGCCGATGAATATTTTGCTGAAGAAAACCAGGTTGTCCATGAAAGCAATGAAGTGGTCTTGGTGTTAAAAAAATCGGATGAAATCAACATTATTGTTGAAGAAATCCTACTGGGTGACCGTAAAGACGAGAACCCCTCTTTAGTAGTGGAAGATAGGGCTGGTTATTGGTGGTTAAAAGCAACCGGCAAGATTGAAATTGACTGTGAAGATGCCGCTGAAGTCTTGGGCAAAGAATACAATGTCTATGATCTGTTGGTTGATGTGTCTTCAACGATTGGACGTGCTTTTACCTTGGGTGAGACCTTTACTATTACTTCAGAGTTAATGGGTCTTGATCGTAAACTTGAAGATTTGGAAGCATAGGAGAAAAAAATGGCAAATTACAATGTACATGATAACCCCGTGCGTGATGAATGGATGGATAAAATTGGACAGTTAAAAACGCTAGCAAGCGGGCATGACTTTCTAAAAGATTTTCGACAAAAACACACCACACCTTTACGGGACAGTTATGAGTTAGACCTCGAATGGGGCTGGATTGAATGTAAAATCGAAGAAAAAGTCGCCATGTTAAAACATGCTGAATTTAACGACGATAAATTTACGAACAATTGCACCTGTGGTGCAAATGCACAAGAAGTGGCTGATACTGCTGTGGCTAAAATGGATGCCTGTACGGATAAATACGAGGCCGAAAAGCTTCATATTAATTTTAGACGCGAATGCAAGCCGCCTATTATGCCGACCAATGTCTTTATGGATGCAGATCGTCTGTTAGGAACAAAGTTGATGGAACTGAGAAATATCGGTTACTACGACTTACCCCTGGAAGATCTGCGTAAGGAACGCGGCGTTAAAGTGATTACCATTCAATGATTGTCTGAGTAATCGGTGGCAAAGAGTTTACCCGCTGTTTTATTTCTTTTTTGTATGCGTGGGATAAAACTGCGGGTGATCATTAAAAGTGCCGCTACGGAATGGCGGTACTTTTTTATATTAGTAAGAGGATAGCAGAAAATGAGTGAACTATATCAACAGCCAACACAGAACATTAGCTCACTATTTGGTAAAACAGAAGATATAACCAAATTATACGATGATGAGCTATACACCGCCTATACCGAAGATTTGGAGTTTATGTGGCGGTGGACAATTTATCGGGAAGAGCAACTGGTTCAGGAAGGCTGTTCATTAACGGAGGATGCATCGCGACATGCAGTTGATCATGTGATGGCCTTTTTTAACAGCCATAAAAAAACTGAACAAGTAGACGCGGGAGAATCATGATCTATGGCTAATCATCAAATTAAAATTATTACAGAAGAAGGTGAGTCAGTCGAGTTTGATTGTGCAGAAGATGAAGATATTATTAGTGCGGCCATCCGGCAAAGTATTTTCTTAATGTCATCCTGCCGGGAAGGTGGCTGCGCGACCTGTAAAGGGGAGTGTACAGAAGGTGATTATGAAATAGGCAAAGTCAGCGCTCAAGCACTTCCGCCAGAAGAACATGAAGAAGATTTAGTGTTGCTATGCCGATGCTATCCGACTGAAGATATGGTTGTTGAAGTGCCTTATACCTTTGACCGTATAGCCTATTCAGAGGAAGGCAAAGAATTTGCCACAGAAATTACTGCACTGGAAAGCCTATCAACCAATGTGATGAAGCTGTGTTTGTCACGCTCGGACGGTGAGAAAGAAATTAAGCTGGATTCAGGGCAATATTACGATTTAGAAATACCGGGTACAGAAATTACAAGATCTTACTCACCAGCCAATATTGCCAATAATGACGGTGAAATGGAATTTTTAATCCGCCTATTGGAAGGTGGAAAATTTTCATCATTCCTTAGTAATAGTGCAAAAGCAGGACAATCTATAAAAGTGAAAGGGCCTTCTGGTGTGTTTGGCTTAAAAGCCGATGGTTTTACCCCTCGATATTTTGTTGCTGGCGGCACAGGACTGGCCCCAATCTTATCCATGGTCAGATTTATGAAAGAATGGGGCGAGCCCCAGCTTTGTACCATCTACTTTGGTTCTACTTTAGAAGAAGAGATGTTTTACGTAGAAGAATTGCAACAGTTAGAACGGGAAATGGATAACCTGACTGTTAAATTATGTGTATGGAAAGCAACGGATTCCTGGCATGGTGAGAAAGGCAGTGTAGTGGATATACTTAAAAAAGACTTGCTGGAAACAGCGTCAAAGCCTGATTTATATTTGTGCGGGCCTCCAGGAATGGTTGATGCGGTCTATGCTGTCTGCGAGGAAACTGGGGTTTCTGAAGAAAAAGTCTATCTGGAAAAATTTCTTCCTAGTGTCAGTTAACTTTATGTAGATTGGATGAGCGATAGCGTTATCCACCATTTTAAAACAATGTCGTGTAACGCTTTGCTCATCCAACCTACATCTAACTTGAGAGGTGAGCAATGAAAAAAGCTGATTTAGATTTTGTACACGAAATGGTTGTTCAGCTTGATTTATCAATTGCCTCCTTAACGGAAGAAGAAAAGCGAATTAAAGAAAAAATAAGTGAGGATCGCATTGAAGAGCTAAAGGAGTACTGGATGATGGAAATAACGGAAGAAGAATCTCAGGAGCTAAAAACAACCTTTGATTACTGGGACAAGATTCTTATCCGGACATGGGCTCACTTACGAAGAGCCCATGAGACCCGAAAAAAAGCAGGGCAAACCGTTATGAGGAATAAGACGATAGATTGAATTGGAATTCTTTCTAATATCTAAAATTAAAGTAGCTATTCAGAGTGTTTTGTCATTTCTGCCACTGGTTGAAATGACAGCAAATCAATTTCTTCAGTAACACTATGCTAAGTAGCAATAAATTAAATATATAAATACACCACGCAGGTAAAAAAATGCCAATAAAGATTATTTATGATGAACAGGCCCGTTTAAAATTTATGAAGGGGATCAATAAAGTGGCAGATTCAGTTTCTGTCACATACGGAAGTGCAGGTCCTGCCGTAATGATTCAGCATATTGCTGATGGGCTAACTCCCGTTTTTACCCGAGATGGAGTTACCATTGCCCGTTCAATTTCCTGTTATGACCGGGTAGAAGACTTAGGCGCACGAATGCTGAGAGATGTGGCAGGTGCCGTCTCAAGAAAAGCAGGTGATGGCACAACAACCGCCATAATATTAGCTCAGGCGATTGCCGAACAATGTATGCCTCGCATTAAAGCAGGCTTTCACCCTGTCAAACTAAAGCAGGGGATGGATATGGCCCTGGTAGTGTTGGAGAAAAGGTTAGAAGATAATGCTGTAAAAGGAGTCAGCGGTGACTGGATTGAAAAAATAGCCGCTATTGCGACAAAAAATGAGCCTGGTGTTGGTAAACTGTTAGCTGAAGCATTTGATTCTCTGGGTGTTACAGGCACGTTAACTTTCCAGCTGGGAAATGCACGGGAAGATGTGCTTGAAATTGTTGATGGCATTCAATATGAACAGGGCTATTTATCCCCCAATTTTATTACCGATAAAAATAGGGCTGAAGCCGTGTTAGATAACCCTTATATCTTGTTTTATGATCGAGAAATAAGTGATTTAATGGATTTAATTTCTATCCTTGAAGAGGTAAAAATAGAAGGCAGACCTTTACTAATTATTGCCGAAGATGTGATGGATAGGGCATTAACAGGCTTGCTGATTAATCATGCCAGAGGCACCTTTAATACTGTGGCCGTTAACCCCCCAGGTTTTGGTGATAAACGAATCAATAGACTAAAGGATTTAGCGTTAATGACGGGGGGCGAAGCTATACTGGAAGAGTCTTTTACAAAATTGGAGCATGTGACCTTGGAGCAATTGGGACAAGCTAGCCGAGTGGTGGTTACGGAAGGTACCGTGACTATTATAGGAGGCAAAGGCGAGCAAGAAAAAATAGATCAGCTGATGAGTGGCCTCAGGCACGAGGCAGAGATTATTTTGCAAAGAAAGCCCGGGCAAGGTTCCCCCACAGGAAATAGCCATGATTTGGAAGAGGTTGAAGACCGTTTAGCACTTTTGGCGGGGAAAATGGGAGTTTTTGAAGTAGGCGGCACAACGGATGTGGAAATAAAAGAACGTATGGTGCGCATTGAAAATGGCTATATGTCATCTAAAGCGGCATTGGAAGAAGGCGTATTGCCTGGCGGCGGTGTTGGTTTGTATGACCTGGCTAAAGAACTGGACAAATTGATTATAGAAAACGTCGATCAGCAGCAAGGGATTGAGGTTGTAAAGTATGCATTAATTAAGCCTTTACTCACAATAGCATCGAATGCCGGTTTAAATGCTGAAGAAGTTATTCATAAGCTAATGCTGGCAAATGACAGCAGTATCACAATTGATACACAGACTCATCAATACGGCGATTTTTTAGAGCTAGGAGTGATTGATTCAGTCAAGGTTACTCAGTTGGCATTACGCAGTGCCGTCAGCATTGTTGGCACCTTAATCACCTCTGATGTGGTTATTACCACAGCTCCAGATTTATCAATTATGGCTGGCTATTCACCGGAATGGGCTGCGGCAACTAGAGAGAACCCAAGGTCAGAATAGAATTTCATTAAGGTTTGCCCCCCGATGCCATTAAGTTAAGAGGTTTATAGAGCTGATTAAGCTTGGAGATGGGGCTTTAGCCCCGTATTTGTAAGGACTAAAGCCCCTTGTCCGAATGTTTTATGTTTAATTTAACGACATTGGCTTGCCCCTTTTTCCTCCCCCCCTTTTTTTTTAAAAGGGGGGAAGAGAGTTTTATAATAAGTAAAGTGTTAATAAATACTATATTTATTAATTTTTTTTGTTGTGCTCTACCTTCCGCTCACTATCTGAGCAATTTATTCTGTCATAGAATAAGGCCATGCGACATCATGTCACATGGTCTCTTTTTTTTAATCTGTTATTGTTGTTAATCCACACCAGTATTAAGTTTTTAAACAGGAAATAGCTGATTGCCAGCTGTACTGATGTTGTAATTTGCAAAGCAATAAACAGAGATAAGATGGATATTTCACTCAAAATTCCCACTAAAATTAAAATAGTTCAGGAAGCATTTGTGCTTCACCAGCCAGGTGACTTTAAAATGGATCGCCCTATTCAGGCTTGGCAATGGATGGTTCAAAGCCGTTCAGTTCCCGAACAGGCCGATTGGGTTCGCCCAGATGTTTACCATGCTTGGCAGCGGTGTTTAAAGGATTACAGTTTAGTATTGGGGAATTATGCAAACTGGGATAGGCATATACTGGGCCGGCAGTCGCAAAACAGAGTCAGCGAAGCTAGCAATATCGCTGAACAAATAAAGCAGTTAAGCCATCATTTTCAGGTTTTTTTAAAAGAAGCGGGCGTTATGATGGTCGTGGTAGCACCTAACGGGGGCTTGGAATATGTTGCAGGAGAAAAGCATTTTTCGGGGGCATTACAGCTGTTAGATCAGATCAAACAGATTAACTGGCATGAATCTGTTTTTGGCAATAATGGCATAGGCACTGCACTCGAATTAAAAAGGCCTATTGCCTTTCAGGGAATGGAGCACTATTTAAGTATCTTGCACCCGTATACCACGGTCGGCTATCCACTGCTTGATGAGACGGGAGAACTGCTGGCAGTGATAGGGCTGGTGAGTGACCATCAGGAGCGCATGAGCTCACTTTTTGCATTTTTGCATATGATTTGCGTACTGGTAAATACCAATCTTCCCATATCTCAGAGCCTTGAAGCTCAAGTGCGGGTACTGGAAAAAATAGCTTTTCGGCCAGCTAAGAAAACAAATAATCAGGAAGCTTCGTCTTTTGTAGCAGAAGAGTTAAAAGGATTTATCAATAAATCAATTAAGTTGCAGCAGCATAAAATCCCCATATTAATTACTGGCGAATCGGGTGTGGGCAAAGATCACTTTGTTAATTTACTTAAAAATGCAGGACCAAGAAAAGAAGGGCCGCTTATCGCCATTAATTGCTCTTCAATTCCCAGTGAATTAATTGAAAGTGAGCTGTTTGGCTATGAAGCTGGAAGTTTTACTGGCGCAAAAAGTGGAGGTAAACCGGGAAAGTTTTTATTGGCGGATAAAGGAATACTATTTTTAGATGAAATAGGTGATATGAGTATTGATCTACAGTCGACTCTATTGCGCGTATTAGAAACATCAAGCTTTACGCCAGTGGGAGGGACCAAACCCATTAATGTTGATGTTCAGATTATTGCCGCCACTAATGTCAAGTTGACTGAAGCAATTGAACGGGGAAGTTTTCGGCGCGACCTTTATTATCGGCTTAATGGAGCACAAATACATTTGCCCTCTTTGCGGGAAAGAGTTGATAAAGAGCAAATTATCCATCATATTTTGCAGCGAGAAATAAAGGGATATGAGGGGGAGCAGGATATTGTGATATGTCCTACAGTCATATCTCTATTTGAACAGCACCCCTGGCCAGGCAATATTAGACAGCTGATTAATGTAGTCAGAGCCACCATCTATACGGCTGCCGATTCATTTATCACCCAGCGTGATCTGCCCATAGATTTTATGAATGAAATAAGTGACAGCAATCGGCAGCGGGCGATCAGCGATGAAAGTAGTGCGCCATCACCACTTAGTTCGCGAAGCATGAGCCTTGCGGACTGGGAAAAATATGGGATTAAAATAGCACTGGATGAGTGCGATGGAAATATATCTGTCGCGGCAAAAATCCTAGGGATTACCAGAACAACCCTATATAAAAAAATAGACCGGTTTGGGCTGAATAAAATTAGAGAAGAGAGTGAGTCAGTCTGATTTGATTCCAGTTGCCTTATTGATAATTTTCAAAATCAGTTTGCGTTAATTCCAAACTGATGTGCCAAATCAATAAACTCCTGGCTGGCAATAAATCCATTAATAACATTTAAACGGCTAGTGCCTAACGATAGCTCGCGCATCCAATAATGCTTTCCAGCCGAATCGGCTTCCCTGTTAAAAAAAGAGCGATAGGCAATATCCAGAAATTCACTGTCAGCCGTTTGTCTATTTGTAAACTCAGAACTCTCAAAAAATCCTCTGGCAATATTGCCGCCTGTCTCTGTACCGTCAATTAGCTGAGATGACCAATAGTTAAAGCCAGTACTATCGGGTTCTCTGTTAAGTACCAGCTGATAGAAGCGGGTTACAAATCCTTTTATTTGAAATGGGTTGCTTTTGGCATCATTAGATATGGCAATGCCAAAATTTTTGGCTAAATCAAAAAACTCCTGACTGCCAACAAAGCCGTTAATTACTTCTAAACGGCTTGTGCCTAAGGATAGCTCATCTATCCAATATTTTTTTCCTGCAGAACCCGCTTCTCTATTGAAAAAGGAATGGTAGACAATATCTAAAAAGTCACTGTCTGAGGTTTGCCTATTTATAAATTCGGAACTTTGAAAAAAGCCTATTGCAATTTTGCCTCCGGATTCGGAACCATCAGTCAGATGTGACACCCAGTAATTAAAGCCGTCTCTATCAGGTTCTCTGCCGAGGACCAGTTGATAGAACCGCTGTATAAAGCTTTTTAACTGGAAAAGTGCATTATCAGCCTCGCTAAATGCAACTGTGCCATAACCGCGGGTTAGGTTTTTAAACTCCTGGCTTCTAATAAAATCGTAAGCCACCATTTCTCTTAATTTTCCAGATTCAAGTTTCTGAACCCAGCTATCCAGCTCATTTTGATCTGGCGCTCGGTCATAAAGCATTTCATACAGAACAGCAATATAATCGGAATGATTTAGTTCCAAGTTGAGAAATGGCTGGCTTTGCAGTAAATCAAGCGTTACTTTGGTAGCGGAATCTGTAGACGATACTGTTGCATTGAGTCTGCTATACAGCTCATTATAAATATCATTCCAGTGATCGAAACCATTCTTATCCGCTATTTTATCAATTGTATATAGATATAGAGTGTCTAAAAATGTGAGTTTTGGTTCTTTAGGAATAGTTGCGTAACTGGAGGCTGAAAAAACCAATAAGAATGTTATTACGAGTATTTTAAAGGACATTTTTTCTTTCTCTATCCGTCAGCAAATAATGGGCAGTCTAACATATAAAGCCATGATTTCTTCAGGTACTTAATACGCATAAAAATGAAAGGTATATAATACACAGCTTTTTATCTGGCTCTTCCAATGTCTACGCACGAGTTAATTCAACAGCTTTCTAAACAACTGCAGTCTTGCATGAATGTGGATAGGCACCGTTATAAACGGCAGCTAGACCGTTTACGCAGTGAGCATAAAAAAGGCAATGATCCAACAGAAAAGCTGAATTCCTTGTCAGGAAAGATTGAACAGTCAATCAGCAAGCGCAATCAGCGTAAAATCAGTATCCCTAAAATTGAATACCCTGATTTACCCGTTACTGCAAAAAAGGATGAAATTGCCCAATTAATCCTAAAAAATCAGGTGCTGATTTTATGTGGTGAGACAGGGTCAGGCAAAACCACTCAGATTCCTAAAATTTGTCTTGAGATTGGCCGTGGCGTGAGCGGTTTTATTGGCCACACCCAGCCCAGGCGAATTGCCGCCCGTACAGTCGCAGACAGAATTGCTGAGGAATTGGGACAAAAGATAGGTGAATCAGTCGGCTATAAAATTCGCTTTAATGATAAAACCCATGACAGGTCATTAGTTAAGCTGATGACCGATGGCATTTTATTGGCAGAATCACAGAATGATCCGTACTTAAATCAATACGACACCGTTATTATTGATGAAGCGCACGAACGCAGTTTAAATATTGACTTTCTGATGGGCTATATGCGCTGGCTATTGCCCAAGCGTCCCGATTTAAAACTGATTATCACCTCGGCAACCATCGACCCAGAACGCTTTTCCAAGCATTTCAATGATGCGCCGATTATCAATGTCTCGGGAAGGACCTATCCAGTAGAAATTCGATACCGGCCACTTGAGCTGATAGAAGAAGATGATGAAACAGCTGCAGATATTCAGCAGGCGATTGTTGATGCAGTAGATGAACTGCATAGAGATCTGCCCGGCGATATTCTGATCTTTCTAAATGGTGAAAGAGAAATTAGGGAAACCACAGAATCATTAAGAAAACATAACCCAGCACATTGTGAAATTTTGCCTTTATATTCCAAGCTCAGTGTCAGTGAGCAGGAACGGGTATTTAAGCCCAAAGGCAAATCGCGCATTGTATTGGCGACTAATGTGGCAGAAACATCATTAACCGTTCCAGGCATTAGAAGCGTGATTGATACAGGTCATGCAAGAATCAGCCGCTATAGCCATCGCAGTAAAATCCAGCGCCTGCCGATAGAAAAAATTTCTCAGGCCAGCGCCAATCAAAGAGCAGGGCGTTGCGGCCGAGTGGCTGAGGGAATTTGCATTCGGCTTTATTCTGAAGAAGACTACTTAGCCAGACCGCAATTTACCGAGCCAGAAATTTTAAGGACTAATTTATCCTCGGTTATCTTACAGATGACTTCCTTAAAGTTAGGTGATATTGAAGACTTTCCGTTTGTAGAACCGCCTGAAGATAAAATGATTCGGGATGGTAAAAGCTCTTTGCATGAGGTGAATGCCTTAGACAAAGAAGGAAAACTGACAGCAATGGGGCGACAGTTGGCCAAATTTCCTACCGATCCAAAGTTGGCAAGAATGCTGTTAGCTGCTGATAAATTAAACTGTTTATCGGAAGTGGCGATTATTGTCTCGGCACTCAGCATTCAGGATCCCAGAGAAAAGCCAGCGGACAAAATGCAGCAGGCAGATAGCAAGCATGCTGAATTTAAAATTGATGATTCTGATTTTTTAACTATTTTAAATATCTGGAATATATTTGAAACGCAGAAAAAAATATTATCTAACAATAAAGTCAGAAAATACTGCAAAGAACATTTCCTGTCTTATATGCGCATGCGTGAATGGTTTGATATTCACTCACAGATTATGCAAGTGATTAAAGGCGAGCTAAAGCTTAAACCCAACACCAGTGAGGCAGGCTATGAAGCGATTCACTGCGCTTTATTGCCTGGGCTGTTATCCAATATCGGTTTTCGGCATGAGCAATATGAATACCTAGGTGCCAGAAATCTTAAGTTTTTTATCTTCCCGGGTTCTGGACAGTATAAAGCCAGGCCTAAATGGATAATGGCTGCCGAACAGGTTGAAACCTCAAAAGTATACGCCCGCACTGTAGCTAAAATTGAACCCGAATGGATAGAGCAGTGTGCCAAACACTTGGTTAAATCTAGCTATTACGAGTCGCATTGGGAAAAGAAGGCAGGGCGCAGTGCTATTTATGAGCGTGTGCTGCTGTATGGCTTAACCGTACAGCCGAAGCGAAAAATCCCCTACGAACGGGTAGACCCGAAAGCGGCCAGAGCCATTTTTATTCGCTGTGGTTTGGTTGCTCAGGATTATCATACCAATGCGCCTTTTTTTAAAGCCAATAAAAACCTGTTGGAAGAGGTGGGCTATATTCAGCATAAGGGCCGACGGGTTGATTTAATAGAAGATGAAGAATGGCTGTATGACTTTTATGATCAGAAATTGCCCGAACAGGTGGTAAATGGCATTACTCTGGATAAATGGCGTAAAGCGGCAGAAAAGGAAAATCCAAAACTGCTGTTTTTAACCAAAGAAGATTTAACCCGACAGGATGACGAGCATATCAGTGATTGGGACTATCCTGACCATAAAGATGTCGGTAATTTATCTATAGAATTACAATATCGTTTTGAGCCAGGACATGATGAAGACGGCGTTACCGCCATTATTCCCGTGCATCAGTTAAATCAAATCTCGACCCAGCCATTTGAATGGCTGGTACCAGGGTTGCTGGAAGAAAAGGTGATTGCACTGATTAAATCCTTGCCTAAACAGCTGCGCAAGCATTTTGTCCCCGTACCGCAAACAGCAAAAGACTGTTTAGAAATAGAACCGGACTTTAAAGGCTCGCTATATGAATGGCTGGGAATGCGTCTGCGCAAATTGACAGGCGAGGCGATACCGTTAACGGAATGGAACCCTGCTTTGCTAAGCGATCATTTAAAGATGAACTACCGCGTGGTGGATGAAAAAGGGCGATCTATAGGCTACGGGCGCAATTTAAAAAGTCTGCAAGACAAACATTCAGAAACGGCAGGGGACAGTTTTGATCAAATTGCGGCTGATGAGTTAAATCATACAGGCTGTATTCAGTGGGCTTTTGATGACTTGCCTGAAACTTACGAATTTATTCAAAAAGGCCAGTCCTTTGTCGGCTTCCCCGCAATAATTGATGAAGGCGATGCGGTCGGGGTACGTATCTTTGATACCAGAGATAAAGCTGAACAGGCACATTTTTTTGGACTTATCAGACTGTTTCAGCTGCAAACGCGTAAAGACAGTAAATATGTGATTAAAAACTTGCCTAAATCACCGATGGCAGAGCTAAATTATAATAAACTGGCTCAGCACCCAATAATCAAAGACCGGGCAGGCACATCCTATAAAGAAGATATTCTGTTTTCGATTTTAGCTACAGCCTTTATGCAGGAAACTGAGATTAGGACGCAGGCAGCCTTTGACGACAGTCTGAAAAATAACAAAAGCTTTATGGTCAGTTTTGCCAACGATATAGGTAAAACGGTCAATGAAATAATGGAACGCTTCTTTGCGGTTAAAAAACAGCTTAACTCAGCAGGCATCTCAAAAGAAGTGGCTGATGATATTGCTGGACAATTAAATCTGCTGATTTATTCTGGATTTGTTTTTTTTACACCCTATGCTCAGCTCAAACACATTATTCGCTATTTAAAAGCCATTGAATTTAGGCTGGATAAACAGAAAGATAATAAGCAAGAAATGCAGCAATTGAACCGCTATTGGAAACGCTATTGGAACGAAGTGGAAACTAAAGCCAAGAAAAGCTGCATAAACCCTGAGCAAGATAAATTTCGCTGGGATTTGGAAGAGCTAAGAGTCTCTTTGTTTGCCCAGCAATTAAAAACGGCATATTCCATATCGCCAAAACGGATGGAAAAGGCCTGGGATGAACGGTTTTAAGGTAGGATAGAAAAGCGTAGCGCATTCCGTCAGAATACTAATGCCTGTAATTATCGCATCTATCATGTCGGAAAACGCTACCGCTATTCCAACCTACAGTTCCGTCTTACACGTAAAAGTTGTGGATAGATTTTTTTCGTTAGACTTTTGGTGGAGGTTTTGTTATATTTGCCAATGTTTTAACTGTATCCAATATTTTAAAAACTTGGCTTTAATAGAAGAAGCAATAGTTGCGAGGAACAAAATGAAAATAAAAATGGGTCTTATGGCCATTTTGCCGATTGTTGTCGGCGGGTATGCGCTGGATGCTGGTGCGGTGGGGAAAAGCTATGAGTTTACTGCAGAGTATAGCTACAACAGCATGTATAGTGATATAACATTGTATGATAATGCTGGGAATGGATATTATCTAGATAGTTATGAAAATTCTTTTTATGATGCTAACCCTACTGATAGTTTTGTAGCATCTAATCCAACAATTACAGGACGTTTTTCATACAATACCAATGCCCCCGTTAACTATACTAGCTCTGGAGATACATGGAGCTATACGAGATATAACGCTGATGCATTTTCGATAAACCTGAATTCAGGTGAAGGAATAAATGGCCATTTTGACATCTCTAGCCCTAATGTTTCTCGTTATAGCTATAGTAGTGGTGACCGTCAAAATTTTAGCGTTAGTGGCTGGAACGTAACCCCTTCAGTAACGCTTTCTGCTGACTCTGGCGGTTGCGGTGAATTCGGATGTGGCTCGGAGCCAGCTTTTTACGGTACGCTTCCGCTAGAGCAGCTACAGAATGATTATTCTGATCTTTTTAGCAATATATATGCTGTTGAAATTGCTGCCTATGCATCTTCTGGTGACTATAATGCTAATGAATATTACTTAGGAAATGTAAGCTTTAGTGCCCAAGCAAATGATTTATTGCCTACAGATGGTTCATTACCAGAAAGTTTGCCTGCTCTTGATAATATGGATTCTGCCAGTTTAAATCTCGATTTCTATCCCGATAGCCAATATGGTTTCGAAAGTGGATATATTGATGGGGTAGAGGTGACTTATATCGATGGTGAATTTGCTAGTATTGAGGAGCGGGATGAAAAAGAAGCTCAGATTAACGAATTCGTACAGAACCTTTACCCTGAAGTATATACCGATGCAAACATAGGCTATAACCTTACTGGACTTACTGAATTGGCCGATGGGGTAACGCCCCACAACCCACTTCTTCCTGATTCAGGTGCAACACCAGAAGAAGGTTTTGAATTTACTTTTGAACCAAATGCAGATGATTTTACCTTTATAGACCCGGAAGTTTCTGTAGGCTACGATTATAAGGTAGTGGATGGTGCTAATTTTCTAGCCGTATTATTGCCAGAAGGGATAGGCGATAATCTGTATGATCTTTTTTTAATCAATGAAGAAACTGGAGAGTTTGAAGACAGTGGCATAGATCTTACTGGAGGTGAGGCATATTCTTTTGGTGAAGAAGGGCTAAGCCTGTTTAGAATTATGGGTATCGAAACTGATGAAAACCTTGACCCAGACAACCCTTTAGCCTTTGTTACCGGGCTTAAGTTTTTAACTGATGGCGAAGTTTCTGTTAGCCAGACAGCGATCACTCAAACCGTTGTTCCTGTTCCGCCTAGTTTATTGCTGTTTATGTCGGGAATAGTCGGGCTTTCTTTTCGTCGCCGTAAAAATTAAATCAAGGCTAATTAAGGTGGGTGAATACCATCTTTATTGTAGAGCAGATTTCAGTCCGTATGCTTTTGTAATAGTTGTGGGCTAAAGTTTGCTTTACAAAAATGCAAGATATTCTTTATTTGAATTTAAACTACACCGAGCTTAATCTATTGTTTCAATTAATTTTTTATTTAAAGAGGAAGATATGAAAAAAGTAAACTTAATGGGTATGTGCTGTATTCTCTTAACTTATTGGTTATCAACCGCTACAGCTCAAGCTAGCGAATTAACGTTTGATATTGATGGAATAGGGAATGGAAATGTTATGCCACAGGAATATGGCGATAATATAACAGCTCTAAATATGGGGGATTTTCATTATGGTGCGGCCGGTGGATTTACGCCTAATGTAATGGTTTCATATGCAGATCTATCAGGCAATAACATTACTTACTGGAAGCCTGGCTTCAATGATCTCCTAGGTGTTTTAAATAATGAAGATGATGGCGAGGCTGGGTATTCCGTTACTTTTACGGCAGACACTGGCTTTGAAGTTTCTCTATTAGGTTTTGATTTAGGGAATTATGGTTCAGCAGTGACACTGCCGGGGCTTACAATAACAGATGGCAATGATAATATTTTGTATTCCCAGTTGAATTTTAATGTATCGGCTTCATCTGCACCTCATATGGGTTTTGATTTTAGCAATATTTTAGCTCATGAGATCAAGGTACATGTTGATACCACGGGACTTGGTGGGAACTCAGACAATATCGGGCTAGATAATATTCAATTTAGTCAGGTGGCAACTGTTCCTGTTCCTGCTGCAATTTGGCTATTTGGTTCAGGATTACTTGGCCTCTTAAGTTCGGGTCGCAATAAGACAAAAGACATTGCCTAGATATTCAACAGACTTTTTCGGTTTAAATCCGGATTGCCAGCAACTTTTCCAGAATAACTGATAATTAGTTATTCTGGATTTTCGCTATAAAAAGTGTGTACGTTAAACCTGAATAGTCGATCCATAGTTTTAAACCTGAGTTAAATTATCTCGATAAAAAGGTAACTGCAGGTAGGTTTAAATGCAAAATAGCTTTTCTGAATTATTCAGAAAAGCTATTTTTGTTTTAAGGACTATAAAGTAGAAATTTACCATCCTTTGTGTAATCTGAAAGATATGCTAAATTATTGTCACTACCCACGTTTTTGGAGAAAAAATGCAATGGTCTGATGTTATTGATAATCCTTTATTGCAAAATCTTCCCTTTAAGATCGAATTAAACCGGTTTGGTAATATTTTGATGACTCCTGCCTCCAATCAGCATGGCCGCATATAAATGAAAGTTGGCAGCGTTTTAATGAATAAAGCACCTAAGGGGGAGGTCATCGCAGAATGTTCCATCCAAACCTCTGAAGGCGTAAAAGTTGCCGGTGTAGTATGGGCATCAGCTGAATTTATCGATACATTTGCCTATAAAACGCCCTATCCAAAGGCGCCTGAAATTTGTGTTGAGATTGTTTCCCACTCTAATTCAAAAGCGGAAATAGCTGGCAAGGTCGATCTTTATCTTGCCAAAGGCGCTATAGAGGTCTGGATCGTCTATGAAGATAATAGAATTGATTTTTTCACCCATACAGGATCAAGTGAAAAAAGTTATCTTGTACCCGAGGCATAAATAGCAGACGCTCTAATGTCATTAATTTAAGAGGTTTATAGAGCTAATTAAGCTTGGAGACGGGGCTTTAGCCCTGTATTTGTAAGGACTAAAGGCTCTCTTCCGAACGTTTTATGCTAAATTTAACGGCATTGGCAAGTGCCCCCTCCGTTCTGTCAATTTTTAGCATGATACCAAAATAGGATGGAGCCATAATTATTGTCCGAGTATGCAAAAAAGTTAAAGATGCCTAACAGTCACTACCGATATTATGGGAGTTGCTTTAGGCTAGTATCTTGATACAGCGTATTCTTGAGAAAGCTGGTTGCAGAAAGCCGTGAGTGTTTCTAACAGCTTGGGTATTGCAGGTCTTTTTGTGGATGCGAAACATGAACGGGCAAAGACATAGTATAATTAATTTGGCTTTACATCATTGCCTGAATAATTAATGAAGGTAAGGTGAGCATAGTGGCGGTCAGCCCATTATAGTTTTATCTGCAACAGCTTTCGTACAATAATTATGCCTATCATTATCAATTGGATTGAGCTGCAATATCAAACGGATAATTGTATTGAAATTCCTCTGTTTGAAAGAAGTTTTAAACTCTATTATGTTGAAGATGTGATCATAAAAACAGAATGGAACCTGCTTGTGTCCGATAGGCAGGTTATAGAAAACAGCTGCTGGAAACAGCTTAAGCATTACCTAAATAACCCTGAAGAGACGTTAACGGTTAATTTAAAAAAACAGGGCTCAGCCTTTAGAAACAAAGTATGGGCTGAAATGTGCAAAATTCCTGCGGGTCAAACGCTAACTTATTCTGCATTAGCCAGACAAATAAACTCGGGTGCTAGAGCTGTAGCAAATGCATGCCGAGATAATCCTTTTCCTGGCATTATTCCCTGCCATCGCGTGGTCGCTGTTTCAGGGCTGGGCGGATATATGGGGCAGACTGGCGGAAAGGCGTTAGAGATTAAGAAAAAATTATTAGCGGGCGAGCGCCATTTTAAAAGGGAGGGCTAGCAATGGAAAACTCTTTAAAACAGATAGATTTATTTTTGGACGCTCTGTGGGTTGAGTCGGGGCTAAGCGATAACACATTAGCCGCTTACGGCAGTGATTTAAGAATTTTTTCTAAATGGCTTAAAAACAAATCTGCTGATGAAGCTGAAGAAAGCGATATTGCTTCTTTTATGGAAAGTCGATATAAGCTGGGGATAGGAAGCCGGTCAGCCGCCCGTTTTTTATCCAGTTTAAAACGGTTTTATGGCTATCTGTATCGAGAGGGGCGCTTAACAAGTGATCCCACTGAATTAATCGAGGCGCCTCATATAGGCAGAACCCTGCCTGATTCGTTGTCAGAGACGGATGTTGATTTGCTGCTTGAAGCGCCTGAAATAACAGATGCTTTAGGCTTTAGAGATAAAGTGATGCTGGAATTGCTTTATGCAACCGGGCTTAGAGTATCAGAATTAATTGCCTTAAAATTTGATCAGGTCAATTTTAGACAGGGGTTTGTACGGGTGACGGGGAAAGGCAATAAAGAAAGGCTGGTTCCTGTTGGCGAGCAAGCCATGGAATGGCTGGAGCAGTATATGCAAGGTATGAGACTGGATATCCTTGCAGAAAGGCAAAGTGATTTTCTATTTGTTACAAAACGGGGATCAGGTATGACTCGGCAGACATTTTGGTATATCATTAAACGCTATGCTAAAAAGGCGGGAATAGAAAAGCATCTTTCTCCGCATACGCTGCGGCATGCTTTTGCTACCCATCTACTTAATCACGGTGCTGATTTACGTGTGGTTCAGCTGTTGCTGGGGCATTCTGATCTATCAACTACCCAAATTTATACCTATGTTGCCCAGGAGAGATTAAAGCAATTGCACCAGGAATTTCATCCTAGAGGATAGCAGCAGTGTTCCATTATCATAGAAAAATCAATGAGCACGTATTTTTCATAAAACCGTGAAGCGATTTTACCTTACCGAATGGGTGCCAGGTAAATAATTTAGATATAGCATAAGTACCCAAGTTAAATTAATTTTACTTAGGTAACGTGCATTAAATAACCTACCCAGATTGCGCAGGTTATTTATTGCGAGTTTCCTTAGGTACTTCAATAGCTTGCGAACAGGTCTAGCGTTCAATTGATTCTTCTAGGATAATGCCGTATCAAACATATGATTAACTGAGGGTTTAGTTTAAATGACACAAAAAATTCACCCAACGGCTTATGTCTCGCCAACGGCTGTTTTAGGCGAAAACGTTACGTTAGGCGCTTTTGCCGTTATTGAAGACAATGTTGAGCTAGGCGCAGGCTGTCAATTAGGCGCTCATGCAGTGGTTCAGCCGTATGTGAAAATGGGTGAGGGTAATGTTTTACATCCCCATGCAGTGATAGGCGGTTTGCCTCAGGATGTCAGCTTTAAGGCAGAGACCATATCGTGGCTGCAAATAGGCAATAATAATGTGTTTCGGGAAGGCTTTACAGCTCATCGGGCATCAGTGGAAAATGCAGTTACGTCTATAGGCTCAGGCTGTTATTTTATGAACAATAGCCATGTTGCACATGACTGTGCTGTTGGCGATAATACTATTTTTGCAAATAATGTTGCTATTGGCGGCTTTGTTGACGTTGGGGATAGTGTTTTCATGGGCGGGGCGGTTGTTGTCCATCAGTTTTGCCGTATTGGTTCCTACGCAATCGTGCAAGGGACTGCAGGCATAAATAAAGATGTTATCCCTTATATGCTTATTGGAGGCAGGCCTCCAAGGCACTACCGGTTAAATTCTGTCGGTTTAAGGCGTGCGGGCATTAAGGGGGACAGGTATAAAATATTGTCCGCAGCCTTTAGGCTGTTGAAGAATAGGCAGCCATTAGATGATCTGTCGCCTACGGAAGAGCTGGCCTATCTGCAGCAGTGGCTGGCGGCAGAGTCTAAAAGAGGGCTGCATGGATTTGTTGAAGTGTCTTGAGTTTGCAGCATTATAACTATGCTGCAAAAAATCGTTTAAGATCACTCATAAGGGATTGCCCCCCTATAAGGGACATTATGCTGAGCTTAATTAACTTTTAACCGTTGGGTATTCATGAATCAGTCAATTATTTATGCGTTGGATTTTGATGGCGTAATCTGTGATAGCGCTTTAGAAACAGGTGTTTCAGCTTGGAAAGCAGCTGCACAGATCTGGGATGATTTCCCTACAGCTTTGCCTACACTGGAACAGTTAGCACAATTTCGTCAAATCCGCCCTGTTATGGGAACAGGATATGAGGCTATATTGATCGTTAGATTGCTGAACAATGGTGAAACGGCTGAAGAAATTATGGCTGACTATCAGGCTAAAACACAAAAGCTGATTAATGACTCGGCATTGACCCTAGAGTCTCTGAAAAAAATATTTGGAGAAACCCGGGACCGCTGGATTAAAGATAATTTAGATGGCTGGGTTGAAATGAATCCGCTATTTCCAGGGCTTGCAGAAAAACTGCAGCGTCTGTCAGAACAAGGCATTTGGTATATTATCACCACTAAGCAGGAGCGCTTTGTTAAACAGATCTTAAAGGCCAATCAGGTTGAACTGCCTGAAGAAAGAATTTTTGGCCTTGATAGAAATATGAGCAAAGAAGCGGTGTTAACTGATTTGGTAAGCAGGCATGCTGAACAGCAGCTTTATTTTGTTGAAGATATGCTGCCCACGCTATTAAAAATTATAAAAAATAGCCGGCTGCAGTCAGTCAAGCTATTTTTTGCCTTGTGGGGATATAATACGGCACAAGATAAAACTGAAGCTGGCAAGCAGAGGATAGAGTCAATCGATATTAACAGTTTTCTTCAGTTTTAATCCCACTTTATTTAACACCCATTCGCATTCAGAGACTTAATTATGTCAAATTCAAAAATCATTTATACCGAAACGGATGAGGCACCTGCTTTAGCCACCTTTTCATTCCTGCCTATTGTTCAGGCTTATGCTCAGGCATCTGATGTGACGGTTGAAACACGGGATATTTCATTGGCCAGCCGGATTATTGCACATTTTCCTGATAATTTAACAGATGAACAAAAGCAGAGTGATGCTTTGGCCGAGCTTGGCGAACTGGCAAAGCGGCCAGAAGCCAATATTATTAAACTGCCAAACATTAGCGCTTCAGTCCCGCAGCTGAATGAAGCGATTAAAGAGCTGCAGCGTTTGGGGTATGATATTCCCGATTACCCAAAAGATGCGAATACTGATGAAGCCATAGCGCTTAGGACTCGTTTTTCTAAGGTATTAGGCAGTGCGGTTAATCCGGTATTGCGTGAGGGAAATTCTGACCGTCGAGTGGCTGCGCCTGTTAAGGAATATGCAAAGAAACATCCGCATTCTATGGGAGCCTGGTCAGCAGATTCAAAATCGCATGTAGCTTCAATGACTGATGGCGATTTTTATTCCAGCGAACTGTCTACTGTGATTAAATCAGCTGGAAATGTAAAAATTGAGCTTTTGGAAGAGGGTGGCAATATTCATGTTCTTAAGGAAAAAACAGCATTATTGGAAGAGGAAATTATTGATGCATCGGTAATGAGCCGAAATGCATTGCGTACTTTTTTTGAACAATCTATTGAGGAGGCGAAATCGCAGGACGTATTGCTTTCACTGCATTTAAAAGCCACCATGATGAAAGTCTCTGACCCGGTTATTTTTGGCCATGCAGTCAGTGTGTTTTATCAGCAGGTATTTGAAAAGCATGCTTCAACTTTTAAACAGCTGGGTGTGGATACACGCAATGGGCTGGGTGATGTTTATACAAAAATAGCTAGCCTTCCCGATGGCCAGCGTGAAGAGATTGAGACTGATATACAGAAAGTCTACCAGACACGTCCAGAACTGGCGATGGTCAATTCAGACAGGGGCATTACTAATCTGCATGTGCCCAGTGATATTATTGTGGATGCCTCTATGCCGGCAGCGCTGCGTTCGTCTGGACAAATGTGGGGTCCAGATGGCAGGTTGCATGATACTAAAGCCATGATACCTGATCGCAGTTATGCTGGGATTTATCAGGAAGTATTTGATTTCTGTAAACAGCATGGTGCTTTTGATGTAACCACCATGGGCAGTGTCAGCAATGTCGGTTTAATGGCGCAAAAGGCAGAAGAGTATGGGTCGCATGATAAAACTTTTGAAATTCCAGCCAATGGCATTGTCCGCGTTACCGATGAAGCCGCTAATGTTTTGCTGGAACATAAAGTTGAGAAAGGCGATATCTGGCGTATGTGTCAAACCAAAGACCTGCCTATACAGGATTGGGTGAAACTGGCCGTAAGCCGAGCTGCCGCCACGGGGCAGCCTGCCATTTTCTGGCTGGATAAGAATCGGGCACATGATGCCAATTTAATCAGTAAGGTAGAAAAATATTTAACACAATATGATACTAGCGCGCTTGATATACAGATTATGTCGCCAGTAGATGCTATTCGTTATACCTTAAAGCGGGTAAAAGCCGGCGAGGATACTATTTCGGTAACAGGCAATGTATTAAGGGATTACTTAACGGATTTATTTCCTATTTTAGAATTGGGTACCAGTGCGAAAATGCTATCAATCGTGCCATTGCTGGCGGGTGGCGGATTATTTGAAACAGGGGCGGGCGGTTCTGCGCCTAAACATGTTCAGCAATTATTGGAAGAAAATCATTTGCGCTGGGATTCCCTGGGTGAATTTTTAGCGCTAGCTGTATCGCTGGAAGACTTGGCACAAAAGACTAAAAATAAAAAAGCGCAAGTGCTTGCTTCAGCATTGGATGCTGCTAATAGCAAATTTTTAAATAACAATAAATCCCCGTCACGCAAGGTAGGTGAGCTGGATACCCGCGGCAGCCATTTCTACCTGGCCATGTATTGGGCGAAAGCGTTAGCTGAACAGAATGAAGATAAAGAGCTGCAGGAAACATTTGCTTCGGTTGCCCGCCAGCTGTCGGACAATGAAGATAAAATCGTTAATGAACTTAACGCCGTACAGGGAAAGGCGGTCGATTTAAAAGGGTATTATCGGCCAGATAAAAAGATAATGTCTAAAACTATGCGGCCAAGTGATAGTTTAAATGCTGTAATTGATGGGTTAATGGGGAGCTGATCTATTTAGGCTGAATCACACCCATTTTATTAGGGTGTGATTTCATTATTTGTTTTTGCATAAAATTAATTAAGCTTGGAGACGGGGCTTTAGCCCCGTATTTGCAGGGACTAAATTTCCTCCTCCGAATGATTTATGCTTAACTTAGGCAGCTCGCAATAAATAACCCACCAATCTTGCTTATCTTTTTATCCGTCTTCAGCGTTGCAACTTCGGTCACATAGCTTGCTATGCTCCCTTCGTTGCGCCTTGAAGACGAATAAAAATCCTGCGCAATCTGGGTAGGTTATTTAATGCGCGTTACCTTAACGACATTGGGTCGGGCAGGGGTTAGACGGTCGATGTTTGGTAATTAACGGTAAAGTCATTCATGGCTGATAATGCAACATCGGTTTGTTCTGGGGTTTCAAGCTGAAAGCTATTGACACCAACCCGATAAAGATAAAAAACCTGGTCAGGCATATAATAGCCTATAGCACGAATTTCTCCGTCAAACCCATAGCGGCTTCTCAGCAGCCTGGCTTGAGTAAATGAGCGTCCATCAGTAAAGGCAGGGAATTCTAATGCAATTAGACTGATTTTTTGTAAAGCATCAGCTAAATCTTCAACAGTGTCGCTAGGAGCTAATCTGATGCCAATAGCCCCTTTGTGGCTTGTCAGACCGGGTGCCTGCTGTTGCCAGCGAGAAAGCGATACCGTGATGTTTCCATCAGCTATTTCAGCATCATCGGCAATATGCAGCCAGCTGTCTTCTATAATCTGTTTATCTTTAATTATTTTCATTGGCAGACCTTTAATAGATTGCTTCTTTAAATGGAGTGATGCCAATACGTTTGACCGTATCTAAGAATATTTCTTCATCATGGCGCTGGGCTATATAAACATCTAGAATGCTGGTTACGGCATTTGTTACCTGGTCTTTTGCCAAGGCAGGGCCAAGCCTTTCACCTAACGCCGCTTCGTTTTCAGATGAACCGCCTAGAGTCAATTGATACCATTCAACCCCTTTTTTATCAACACCTAATATGCCTATATGGCCGACACTTTGATGGGCGCAGCCGTTCATGCAGCCAGACATGTTAATTTTTAAGTCGCCAATGTCGTGAAGATAGTCTATATCATCTAGTGCTTCATTAATCTCTTTGGCAATGCCAATTGAGCCTGCATTTGCCAGTGCACAAAAATCTAATCCCGGACAGCAGATCATGTCAGTGGCTGTGCCAATGTTGGGTGTGGCAAGGGACAGTGCGTCGAGCTTTTTCCATAGATCGTACAGATCAGCCTGCTTAATGTCAGCAAGCACAATGTTTTGCCTGTGAGTGGTGCGAGCCTCTCCGAAACTGAACTGATCTGCTAAATCTGCAACTGCGTCTAGTTGTTGGTCCGTTATGTCGCCGGGAGGTGAATCAGGAGCTTTTAATGAAATAAATGCTGCTCGGTAGCCGGGAACTTTATGGTCTGCCGTATTGTGTTTTACCCATGTAGCAAAGGCAGGAAATTGTGCCTTTTTGGCATCATAGCCACTATCTTGGTCAGCGTTCTCTTCATACGCAGGCGGATTAAAATATGCCTTAATTTCAGCAAAGCGTTCATCGCTTACCTCCATTCCTTCTTTGATCTGCTGCCATTCGGCTTCAACCCATTCAGTCATTTTTTCGATACCGCTTTCCTTGACTAATATCTTTATGCGCGCTTTATATTTGTTGTCGCGGCGGCCATTTAGGTTGTATACGCGAACGATAGCTTCAAGATAAGAGAGCAGGTGCTTTTTTTCTAAAAATGGCCGGATAACCTTGCCTATGACCGGTGTGCGTCCTAAGCCGCCGCCGACTAGTACTCTAAAACCAATTTCGCCCTTATCATTTTTAATTAAATGCAAACCAATATCGTGTAGCTGGGTGGCGGCTCTATCCTGCTCTGAACCACTGACTGCAATTTTGAACTTGCGGGGCAAGTAGGCAAATTCAGGGTGTAGAACAGTCCATTGGCGGATTATTTCGCAATATGACCGAGGGTCTTCAATTTCATCTGTACACACCCCTGCCAAATGATCTGTAGTAGTGTTCCTTAGGCAGTTGCCACTGGTTTGTATAGCATGCATCTGGACGCTGGCAAGATCAGCTAAAATATCCGGTACACTTTTTAGTTCAGGCCAGTTAAATTGAATGTTTTGGCGAGTCGTTATGTGAGCGTAGCCCTTGTCATATTTTCTGCAAATATGAGCCAGCATGCGCAGCTGTTTTGATGAAAGCAGTCCGTAAGGGCCCGCAACACGGAGCATAGGCGCATGGGTTTGAACATATAGGCCATTCATCAGACGCAATGCGCGGAATTCATCTTCGCCGAGTTCGCCTTTTAAGTAGCGTTCGGTTTGTCCTCTATATTGGGTAACACGCTCGTCAATGAGCGTTTGATCGTCGTCGTTATACTGATACATAAGGTGTTTTGCACTTATTCCAAGGCTAAATCAAGACTGTTAATCATATACTGAGATGCTTTAAATGACAAAGGATATTATATAGTGATAACATGGCGTGTTATTTTGTCTTGCTTTTATTTACGTGTCCGTGAGGGGGTTATTTTGTATCGATTGTTACTGGTCTTAGCAGGTTTGTTATTTTTGCCGCAGCTAGCAATAGCAGAAGTGTATGAGGAGGATTTTACAAATTTAGGCCTTACAGGCACTGAAAGAGGTATTTATACCGTTCTAATTTTTATTGTTGCCTATGGCTTTGTCATGGCTGAAGAATTTACGGGGCTTCGTAAGTCTAAGCCTGTTATCTTAGTGGCAGGGATAATTTGGGCGCATGCTGCGGTTTTAGCTGCAGATGCTGGTGTTTCAGTAGAGCAATTGCACGAAGCATTTGAATATAACTTAACAGAATATGCCGCTTTAATGCTATTTTTGCTGGTTGCGATGACTTATATCAACGCAATGGCTGAACGCAATGTATTTGAGGCACTGAGATCCTGGATGATTAGGAAAAAGTTTAGCTTTAAGCAGCTTTTTTGGGTAACAGGGATTATTACTTTCTTTTTGTCAGCGGTTGCTGATAACTTAACCTCCGCGCTACTGGTTGGCGCTGTAGTAATGGCAGTAGGCAAAGGCAATGATAAATTCATTGCTGTTGGGCTAGTTAATTTAGTGGTTGCGGCTAATGCGGGCGGTGCGTTTAGCCCTTTTGGCGACATAACTACGTTAATGGTTTGGCAGGCCGGTTATGCTGAATTTTTTGACTTTTTTGCCCTGTTTATTCCTTCCGTTGTTAACTATGTGATTCCTGCCTACTTTATGTATTTAGCAGTGCCGGATGAAAACCCTGCTGCCTCTGATGAAGCAGAAGTTAAAATGAAGTCGGGTGCGATTCAGGTCTGCGTATTATTTTTGTTAACTATTGTTACTGCTGTCAGTTTTAAGCAGTTCTTACATTTGCCGCCTTTTATGGGCATGATGGTGGGCCTATCTGTATTGATGATTTATGGCTATAGAATTAATAGACTTTATAGCGATGATTCGTTCGATATTTTTAATAAAGTGCGTGATGCAGAATGGGATACTTTATTTTTCTTCTTCGGCGTTGTATTTGCTGTTGGCGGTTTAGGCTATATCGGTTACCTTGAGCTGCTTTCAGGTGCAATGTATCAAGGGTTGGGCGATACAACAGCGAATATATTAGTCGGTTTTATTTCGGCTATTGTTGATAATATCCCCGTGATGTTTGCTGTATTGAACATGAACTTGGACATGGACTTGTATCAATGGCTGTTGGCAACATTAACAGCAGGAACAGGGGGATCTATGCTCTCTGTAGGTTCTGCGGCAGGCGTTGCTCTAATGGGAGCATCCAAACATAAATATACTTTCTTTAGCCATCTAAAATGGGCGCCTGTTATTGCATTAGGCTATTTTGCAAGTATCTTTACCCACTATTTAGTTAATGGTTAAGTAGCTTAGGGCTGGGTGAGTTTTTCTTTATGAAAAACTCACCCAGTGTTCAGCATGAAATGCATAGCATCTTTCAGGTTTGGACTATTCCAGACTTGAAAGATGCTTTTTTGTTTAAACCTACATTTCTTATGACAACAGTAAAAACTTGGCGAGAAACTTTTTCTATTTACGCTCAGCCGCGTGTGCTGGGGATGATTTTTTTAGGATTTTCTGCTGGCCTCCCTTTTTTGTTAGTTTTTTCAACTTTATCTGCCTGGCTGAGAGATGAAGGCGTTGCCAGATCGGTTATCGGTTTCTTCAGTTGGGTGGGAGTCACTTATTCAATAAAGGTGTTTTGGGCGCCAGTGATTGATAGGCTGCCACTGCCTTTTTTAACTGATTGGCTGGGAAAACGGCGTAGCTGGATGTTACTGGCTCAGGTAGGAATCGCCTGTGGATTGGTTGGCATGGGGCAGGCCGATTCGCAAACAGAGTTGCAGACAATTGCGTTATTTGCTGTTTGGGTGGCATTTTGTTCGGCAACACAGGATATCGTTATAGATGCCTATCGTATAGAGGCTGTTGTGCCAGAGTATCAAGGTGCGATGGCCGCAACCTATGTGCTGGGATACAGAATTGCGCTGTTAGTTGCCGGGGCTGGCGCATTTTATATTGCTGATTTTGCAAACTGGCAAGTTGCATATTACGCTATGGCATCAACAATGGGAGTGGGCATTTTATCGACACTTATTATCAATGAGCCTGAGCATCAGGTTAGTGAGCTTTCAAAACAGGTGGAGCGAGAGCTGGAGGCGGTGGTAGCTTCGAAATCATTTTTTGGGAGAGTGGCTGTTTGGTTTGCAGATGCGGTAGCCAGCCCTTTTGTTGAGTTTTTTCGGCGAAATGGCAAGGTCGGTTTTTTAATATTGGCGCTGATCGCTGTTTACAGAATGAGCGATATTACCATGGGGGTAATGGCAAACCCCTTTTACCTGGATTTGGGCTTCAGTAAAAAAGAGATTGCTGATGTCAGTAAAATATTTGGTTTTTTTATGACAATCGCCGGTGCCTCTTTAGGCGGTTTGATGGTGGTGCGGTATGGTATTATGCGTCCCTTGCTGTTTGGTGCGGTTATGGTTGCATTAACCAATTTGCTGTTTGCATTGCTTGCTATTTCTGAGCCTAGCCTTTTGTTGCTGGCAGGGGTGATCAGCGCGGATAATTTAAGCGGCGGTATCGCAACATCCGTTTTTATTGCCTACTTATCGAGTATGACCAGCAGTGCCTACACAGCAACTCAATACGCCTTGTTTAGCTCGATAATGGTGCTGCCGGCAAAATTGCTGGGCGGTTTTTCAGGTATTGTTGTGGACAGCTTTGGTTACGACAGTTTCTTTATTTACGCATCTGCTGTCGGGCTGCCAGCGATTATTTTAGTTACTGTTTTAATGAAGTATCAGCAGTAAGAACAGAATCTATCCAATAATTAGTATCTCCAACGATTGAATTTCAGATGCCAAAGCTTGGTGAATTGGCATTAAAGACTTATTATCCTAGGGTGTTTTATTGCCAGAGTGTTTAGCCAATAGGGTGCAGCAGGCTGATAAGTACCTCCCGCCTGCGCCGTCTCGTACCTTCGTCCTTGAACCGGAGGTTCAAGTGGAGGCTTCATCAGCTGATCAGGCTTCCCGTATAAAACAGGCATGCACACCACAGCTCGAATCCGCTTCCGGGATAAAAACAGGTTCAGGAAACACCCAGCACTAATCGAACGCTGCAGGAGGTACAGAGCATATTTTAACCGGAATTAAGAATTTTCTAAAACGTTTTCTATCTTGTGGCGCAAATTAGCCAGCTGATTAGAAATATATCCGGATGGAGAGGCGTTTAGACTTTGTGCCTGGCCTAGCTCATGGGTTAAATTTAATGCGGCCATCACGGCTATTCTATCTGCACCATGCACTGTGCCAGAGTCACGAATTTTTCGCATCTGCCTGTCAAGCTCATGTGCCGCTTCAAGCAGTGACTCCTGTTCGTCTTCAGTGCAGGCAATCCGATAATCTTTGCCAAGAATTTTGATTGATACAGGAACCCGTTTTTCTTTAGCTGTCATGATCCATGTTCCATTGATTTTAAACGGGTTATCATGGCTTCAACTCGGGTTCTGGCTATGGTGGTTTTTTCCAATAGCTTGGCTTTTTCTTTTACCAAAGAATCTTGCCTGACCTTTAGGCTGCTGTTTTCATTTTTCACCGAATTATATTTGTCGATTAACGCGTCTAGCTTCTGTTCTAGGTCTTTTAATTCGGATGATGTATCGTTTTCTGCGTTTGACATATGATTAAGTTATATAAAATTCCTGTTAATTATCTAATAATGTTAGCATAAGTAGGATTATTATTTTAGCACCTAAGGAAAGGGAATTGAATTAATTGTACATTCGGGTATTAATTCAATTCTCTATTCCTAAACAGGTTTTTTACATTTCTTTAGTTATGGCTTATCAGACAATAAACAGAATTTTTCAGAAAAATGAAACAGATTTAACCTCATCAGAAGCGCATGGTCTGGCTACTGGCATGTTATGCATTGAAAATCAGGCGGATGCGACTTACTGGCTGGCTGAACTTTTCCCAGAAGATGTTGACCTGCTTGATGAAGACAAAACAGTGCTGGTATCTTTATTTGAACAGACGCGGAAGCTGCTGAGCAATGAGGATGATGGCTTCAGATATGATCTTTTTTTGCCCGGAGACGATGAACCGCTAACAGAACAGTTGCAGGCAATATGTACTTGGTGTGAAGGTTTTTTGTTTGGTGTAGGATATGCTCGGTCTGAGTCGGCATGGCCCGGTGAAACGGGGGAGATAATGAAAGATATTGTCGAATTAACTAAATTGGATACTGAAGTTGATGAGGATATGGATGAAGAGGATATTAATGAGCATGAAGCGGCATTAATAGAAATTCAGGAATATTTGCGGGTCGCTGTGATGATGATCCGGGATCAGTTCATGGAAGAAAACAATACTCAGACACATTAAAATGAAGCAAAGTGAATTTAAAAGACGCCGTAAGGCGTTAATGCAGCAAATAGGAAAAGGCAATATTGCCTTGATTGCCAGTGCATCAAGCCATACCCGGAATAGGGATGTTGAATTTCCGTTTAGGCAGGATAGTGATTTTTATTATTTAACGGGGTTTAATGAAGCGGACTCACTGGCCGTTTTTATTCCAGGCCGGGAACAGGGAGAGTATATTCTGTTTTGCAGAGAGTTTGATGAGAAAAAAGCTTTGTGGGAAGGGGCTCATGCGGGGCTGGAGGGTGCAACAGAGCATTATGCCGCTGATGACTCGTTCCCTATAGATGATATGGATGATATTTTGCCTGGACTGCTGGAAGACAGAAATAAAGTTTTTTATCCTATGGGGCGAGACAGTGATTTTGATCATCAGCTGCTGGAATGGATAGGACATCTTAAAAAACAGTCGAGAAGCGGTGTTAATGCCCCAGGTGAATTAGTGGCGCTAGAGCATACCTTGCATGAAATGCGTTTATTTAAAAGTGCAGCAGAACTTAAGCTAATGCGCAAGGCTGCTGAGATCTCTTGTAAAGCTCATGAGCGAGCCATGCAGCAGTGCAAGGCTGGGCTGTATGAGTATCAGATTGAGTCTGAGGTGATACATGAGTTTATGCAGCAGGGATTAAGGTATGTCGCCTACCCCTCTATTGTTGCCGGAGGAAAAAATGCCTGCGTGCTGCATTATGTAGAGAACAGGGATAAATTGAAACGGGGGGATTTGCTATTGATCGATGCAGGGGCAGAATGCGATCATTATGCGGCAGATATTACCCGTACTTTTCCTGTTTCTGGCAAATTTAGTCCCGCTCAAAAGCTGCTTTATCAATTAGTGCTGGATGCCCAGTATGCGGCCATTGAGCAGATTAAACCGGGCAACCCCTGGAATAATGCACATGATGAATCTGTTCGGGTGCTAACCGAGGGGCTGGTTAAGTTAGGTTTGTTGAAGGGACGAGTGTCTAAACTGATTAAAGATGAAAAATACAAACAGTTTTATATGCACAGGATCGGACACTGGCTGGGCATGGATGTTCATGATGTCGGTGATTACAAGGTCGATGATGAATGGCGTCTTCTTGAACCCGGCATGGTGTTGACGATAGAGCCGGGGCTGTATATTCCTGAAAACTGTGAAGCGGTGGCTGCAAAATGGCGGGGGATCGGTATCAGGATTGAAGACGATGTGCTGGTGACAAAAGAGGGATATGAGGTGCTAACGCACACTGTTCCAAAAGAAATTAATGAAATTGAACATTTAATGCAGGCAACATAATGCAGCATGATTACGATATATTGATAGTAGGTGCTGGCCTGGCAGGAAACTGTCTTGCTCTTGCCTTAAAAGATTCTGGCTTACGGTTAGCGGTTATAGAAGCAAGTACTCGAGAACAGCTGCAAAATTCACCCGCAGGCGATAGGGCGTTAGCCCTGTCAGCAGGAACGGTTAAACTGCTGCAGGCAATTAATGTGTGGGACGGTATCCAGGCGGCGGCAACGGCCATTAAAGAAATCCATATTTCAGATCAAGGACACTTTGGCAAGGCGCGTCTATCCGCCAAAAAACAGGGTGTCGATGCTCTGGGCTATGTGATTGCCGCCAGAGATATAGAGGGTCATATAGCAAAATTGGTGGAACAGGCAGGAATAGAACAGATATGTCCTGCCCGCGTTATTGGTCTTATGTCAGGAATTGAGACTGTCAATGTCAGCATAAAAAAGGATGAGCTGTCGATGAATTTATCCGCAAAATTAGTGGTGGGTGCTGATGGCGGACAGTCTTCCATTCGAAAATTGCTAGAAATTTCTCAGCAGGTAACCGAATATGGACAAACGGCATTGGTCACCACAGTTAAAACTTCATTGCCTCACAAAAATGTAGCCTATGAACGGTTTACTAAATCGGGGCCGTTGGCCATGCTGCCAGTTAGTGACGAAGAATGCTCTGTGGTCTGGACGCGGAGCCATGAAGAGGCCGAGGATTTAATGGCTGTAAATGAAACTGATTTTATCGCCAGGCTGCAAGAATGTTTTGGTTATCAGTTAGGTGAGCTGACCCTGTCAGCTCCTAGGCGGGCATTTCCATTAACACTGATAAGAGCCGACAATATGGTGGTTGGGCGAACAGTTATTATAGGCAATGCTGTTCACCAGCTGCATCCTGTGGCAGGGCAAGGCTTTAATTTGGGAATGCGTGATGTTGCCCAGCTGGCAGAAATGCTGCAGGTACAGCGAAAAAATAATGCAGATAGCGGTGATGCTGCTTTATTAGAGCAATATGCTGAAAGCCGACAGAAAGATCATGACCATACTATTTATTTTACCGATAATTTAGTTAAGATATTCTCATCGGACTGGCTGCCTATGGCAGCGGCAAGAAGTATAGGTTTGGCCATTATGGATCATATTCCGCCTGCAAAAACAGTTTTGGCTAAACACGCAATGGGCTTGGCAGGGCGTTTGCCCAGGGTAGGGAATAGAGCATGAAAAACGGTCAGAGATTTGAAGTGATCATAGTAGGCGGTGGCATTGTTGGCGCAACAGCCGCCTGTGCACTGGCACATGCCGGGGTAAATGTAGCCTTGCTGGATATGTTTAATCCGCTGAGACAGTGGGATGATGATTCGGTTGATATCAGGGTATCGGCTTTAACCCGGGCATCGCAGAATATTTTAGAAGCATTGGGTGTCTGGGAAGGCATTTTGCAGCGGGGAGTCTGCGGATACAAAGATATGCGGGTGTGGGATGGAAAAGCCGATGGTGAATTGCATTTTGACAGTGCAGATACCGCGTTTAACGAATTGGGGCATATCGTAGAAAACAGAGTGACAGTAGCGGCCCTGTGGGATAAATTAGAAACTTTAGAGGCTGCCACCTGCATCAGTGACGCAAAAGTCTTGCAAATGCAGTTGCAAGACAATGGACGGTTATTGGAGCTGGAAGATGGCAGGCATTTTGAAGCAGATTTGATTATAGCTGCGGATGGGCGAGATTCCAGCCTAAGATCTATGGTGGGTATTGATGTTACTGGCTGGCCATATAATCAGGATGGTCTGGTGGCAACAATAACAACCGAGAAAAGCCATCAGTTTACTGCCTGGCAGCGTTTTTTGGATGAAGGGCCACTGGCTTTTTTGCCATTAAGGACAGGGCAATGCTCAATTGTTTGGACATTAAAAACTGAAACAGCCAAAGCATATTTACAGCTCAGTGATGATGAATTTTTAGAAAAACTGGAACTGGCATCTGCAGGCATATTAGGACACATGCTGGCAACGGGGCCAAGAGCGGCATTCCCCTTGCGTTTTCAATATGCCTGTTGCTATACCGATAAAAGTTTTGTGCTAATGGGGGATGCCGCACATGCAATGCACCCGCTGGCGGGGCAAGGCGCAAATGCAGGGCTGTTAGATGCGGCTGCGCTGGCTGAGTTGGTGATAAAAACCAAGCAGGCTGATCGTCCGCTATCTAGCAGTAAGTTTTTGCGACAATATGAACGCTGGCGCAAAGGAGATAATCTATTAATGATGTCCAGTATGGATGTGATTAATAAAACCTTCGCCACATCAGCATTGCCACTGGTTTCTCTGCGCTCGGCTGGGATGAACTTAGTTAATGCTGCGCCTCTGATCAAAGGAATATTTAATGATCATGCGATGGGGTTAAGAGATGATTTGCCAATATTGGCCAAAAAGGAAGTTTGTTGGTAAAGCGGGATGTGAAATATTAACTATGAAGGGCAGAGAATTTGCATAAGGCAAGCAAGGTGGATTGGTTATTTGATTCCAGTTGCCTAATGATAAAATGCTAACATTTCGCAATGATTTGCTAATCACGCCGGGTATAGTTGGCAATGGTGATTTTAACTGCTAGTATCTGTTAAAGAACAAGTTTTTATAGTAATAATAAAATGAGGAAAGGTTATGGCAGAGGTATTATTTGTTTTACTTACGGTTTATGTTGTTTATGTAGTACAGAGTGTGGTTTATAAAAGGGAAGAAAAAACAGAAAATAGCCCCGTATTGAAACCAAAGGCTGCAGTTGAAACAGCGAAAAGCGAACCGCAAGAAATTGTGGCTGAGCAAGCAGAGTCAGCCATTAAAAAGCCTGTAGCCAAGAAAGCGACTACGGAAAAATCAAAGCCAAAAGCCACGTCGAAAGCAAAGCCGGTATCAAAGAAAAAACTGGTAGCTGACAGTTTACGCAACCCAGAAACAGGTGAGGTGGATAAGGTGGCGAATAGCTACCGGATGACCAAGCGATGGATTAAGGAGGCCTTGGTTACTGAGGGACTGTTGCCAAAAATATATAAAACGGCTGAGCTGAATGACTCGACAAAGAAGAAAGCTAAAACAGCGCTTAGTAAACTGGCTAAGATGGATAAGTATCAATAAAGATAAGTCTTTAGTCGCGAAAAAGATATAAGTACCCAAGTAAAAAGTTAAATTAATTTTACTTGGGTGCTTAAGTGAGCCATAGAGGCTTATCAGAATAATAGGGCGGTCCGGTTTGATTCGCTTGCATTAATTCTAGCGGAAAGGGTTAGTCTTTTAATTGAATGCGACCCTTTGTCTTTTACACAAACAGTAAAATTGAGCGGGTCAAGAAAAAGGTTTAGATTATGGCGCGTTTAAAAAAGCGCTTTTGCTTTTACTTTAAACCAAACGATTCAGAATACAGCTCCTGCTTCTTAGGTAACGCGCATTAAATAACCTACCCAGATTGCGCAGGGTTTTTATTCGTCTTCAAGGCGCAACAAAGGGGGCATAGCAAGCTATGTGACCGAAGTTGCAACGCTGAAGACGGATAAAAAGACAAGCAAGATTGGTGGGTTATTTATTGCGAGTTGCCTTAGTTGCGGCGAGTTCCTCAAATGCTCTGTTGGCAGTAAAAAAAACGTTTCCGGAAAGTGCTTTCAATAATGGCGAATGTCTTAATCTATCGTGTATTGGGCCTTTTATTTCAGCCAAATGAAGTCTAATTCCTCGCTCCGATAAATCCCGATTAAACTCGGTAAAGACCTCCATTGCTGTTGTATCGACCATGTTTACAGCGTTCATAACCAAAACTATATCCGTTAGATCTTTAACCTTGGCCATTTCTGAACTTATTCGTGTTTCAACTGCATTTAGATTGCCAAAAAAAAGACTTTCATCAATACGAAGAAAAAGTACACCCGGCAAGGTTTCTACTTTATGCCGTACAACATTTCGGAAATGCTCTGTCCCAGCAATGCGCCCGATAACCGCGATATGCGGAATACTTACGCGATAAAGCAAGGTAGACAGCGATAAACTGACTCCGAGTACAATTCCGCCTTCTAGGCCTAATACAATCACACCACAAGCAGTACCAAGCAATGCAAGGGCATCAGCCCTGTCATATAACCAGGCATGCCTGAATGCTTTTATATCTACCATGCTGATCGCTGCAACCATAATATTGGCAGCAAGTACAGTAAGAGGTAATCGAGCAAGCCAGTGTGAAGCGCCAGCAACAATAAGAATCATAATAAAAGCCGAAATAATGCCTGACAAGGGAGTTTGAGCACCAGATGCAACATTAACAGCTGAACGTGATATTCCACCGCCTACTGGCATACCACCGTAAAAAGCCGCAACAATATTTGATGCACCCAGCCCCACTAATTCGGCATTAGGGTCGATGCGTTCCTGACGCTTTATTGCTAGAGATTCTGCAATAGAAATACCCTGTACCATTCCAATCAAAGCCATCAACAAAGCTGGTACAGCCAGTGTTTTAACGGAATCATAACTTGGTAAAAAGAATGTAAAGCTTGGCAGTCCTTCAGTTAAATTGCCAATGACGGCTACATCTGATGATGTATCAAGATCAAAGTATACAACTAATATCGTTGCCAAAAAAATAATCAGTAAAGGAATGATTCGAACAATAAAGGCAGAACGCGTAGCGCCTAATCCAAAGCGAACCAGTAATGATAATAGATGATAGCGGGCAAGAATTAGCACCAAAAATGATGTTAAACCAATTGTGATTGTCATGCCATGGCTGTATGAAAGTGGCTGAATTAAAACACTGAACATTTCACCAATATCCTCGCTAGGATAGGAAATACCCAGAAGTGATTTGAGCTGGCTGATAATGATGAGAAAGGCAGCCCCGGAAATAAAGCCGCTAATAACAGGTCTGCTCAATAATTGGGATAAAAAGCCAAAGCGCAGCCAGCCAAAAAGCAGCAGTATTGTGCCCGATAAAATAGCCAGACTAGCTGATAGCATTATATATTCAGAGGAACTTGGAGCGGCAATAGGGCTTAAAACGGAATAAGTCATAATTGCAGTGATGGCAACAGGTCCAACAGCCTGAACCATACTGCTGCCAAGCAATGCATAGGCAATAACGGGAAAGATACTGACATATAAGCCAAAATGGGGCGGTAAGCCCGCTAATAAGGCATAGGCAAGACTTTGCGGAATGACAAGAATGGTAAAGATAATTCCCCCCATTGCATCATGGCTTAAATTTTTACCCTGATAATGCCTCAGCCAGGCGGGTAATATGTTCTTTGTAATCATCATACTCAAAAGCTATATGCCTTAGTCATTAAAAAAAAGTAACTACTCAGCGTGTTTTGTTATTCCGACCTGCGGGAGGAATCTTGTGGGCTGGAGTATCCTCTCAATATCATAAGGCTTCTCTCGCTGGTCGAAATGATAGAAAATCAATTGCTTTTATAAAACAGACTGAGTAGTTTTACAAAAAAAACTATCACGATCGTTCCTGTCAGTTGAATAATCCCAGTAATTGACAATGCAAGAATCACGAAGGTTCCTCTTTTCTTGTTCAGATAGCTTCAAGGTCTAAAAGGACTGATCAAGACATGCTTATGCAAAATTAGTCTGAACAGCTAAATGCATTAAAAAATACTCAACTTTGTTTTCATCATCAATCAGCAACTCTGTAAAGAGTGGGAATGGATATACCTGGCAATCCGGTCATAATAAGCACGTTCGGCATGGGTGGAATAAAGCAGTCGCAAAAAAAATCGCGCATTTCATCAAAGATACTTTTTTACAATTTTATGTAGACATAAAAAAGTAAAAGAATTAAGCTAAAGGCTAATTGCGATAAAGAAAGCCTGACTTAGCTGATAATATCAAATATCAGAGAAACTTATACATAATAATTTAGATAGCAGGAAAGTATGCCGGAATTTCTGGCCAATACTGTGGAATAGCAGGGCAAAAGGTCAGAATACTATTATCCTGTCAAATGTGCCTGATTTGTCGGTTAATACTGTGGAATATCAGGGCGAATCTGCTTGTTAATAATAATGTTATCTTTAAAAGCAGAAAGATACCTTTAAGTCAATGGTAAAAATTCACATAAATATAAATATCTATATGATAACCTGTAGATTAAGAAGGGTCTATGAAGCCTATAAAATTTCAATGTGTTACAGCTAGAGCTATTTTTTGGAGACTTACTTATGTGCAACAATGTTAATTGGAATCGAAATCAACCAATAATTTTATGCTTGAGAGAAGTGTTACCAAGAGTTTTTCCTGTATTGCATACTCGCGTAGGTGTTCGACGTGTGGTACATCGTTCAGGCATTGGTGGCTATGTAAATAGAACAACTGTTACTGGTAGTCCCTCAGCTCACTCTCAAGGACGCGCTGCTGATATTTTTCTTGATGCGAACAACCCCACAGAGAAACAGGTTGCCGATAATTTATTTTATATGTTTAGAACATTTGCTCTCGAGCTTGGTGTCGATCATGTTATTTGGAACCGTCAAATTTGGAGTAATACTAGAGGCGGTCCTAGAGTGTACTCTAATAGCCCTCACACAAATCATGTTCACGTTGCATTTACCCGAGCTGGAAGCCAATTACGTCCGCCATCGCTTGAGATGCGCTTGAGAAACCTAGCCTTGAATATTTGCCAATAAAGCCGAATAATTGTAGGCAAATTGATAGACGAAAATAACGAAGTATCAAAGATAACGAATAAGGTTAGATTGTGATCGCGAAGCGAGCCACAATCTGAACCGTTTGTTGGACAAGCCCGATTTATCCTTTGAGATGAATTCCGCTATTGCAAATAGCTTTTTGCTGAACAGCCCGAATAATGCTTTGAGCTTCTATTTTTTAACCCTTTTACCGAAAACCGATGGATTTTCATTGCGATCATCCATAAAGCTTGCTTTTTTTACTCATTTTTACCCATTATCCCTGTTTTTAGAGCAAACAATTGCCTTGGCTCAAAATAGGCCACTTTTGCCACTTGCCTGAGAGTGATTGAAGATTACATAATCAATCAATGCCTCCAGTGCTTAAGTCGGCACCAACGCTTGGCCGTTCATTTTTACCCTGAATACTTCGGCAATGGGAATCCGAGTTCGACCCACTTGCATCTTTCCACCACAGCAAGTACAGGTCATCTGGGGGCGCTGTCGAAGGCCTATTTTTTCCAGCATTTTTTTAGGATCAAGTTTGCCTAAGGTGAGTAGAATGTTGATCATTTTCTTGCTATTAGGGTGCAAAAACCCATAGTTTCTGGCACGGCGAAATCCCGTTGGCAGAACATGCTGTAATACCAGCCATAAAAATTTAGCACCGGTTTCCGTTCGAGTTTTCCACTGTTTGGTATCACTGTCCTGATAGCGGAAGGTGACCTTACCATCATGGACAGACAGGATATCCTTCTCGCGGATGACCCCACGATA
>Ga0256840_1000347_pt1 | contig 47807 bp, 40 predicted proteins | sample 355202metaG_FD_185969 | JGI IMG/M metagenome (GOLD analysis project Ga0256840, IMG submission 185969) | Hydrothermal vent microbial communities from Mid Atlantic Ridge, Atlantic Ocean - 355-202 | ecosystem: Environmental > Aquatic > Marine > Hydrothermal vents | place: Atlantic Ocean: Mid...
AGTTGAGCAGATACATGCTGAGTACGAAGAAGAGGTAGACAACAAAATACGTGTCGCCATCATCGGGCGTGTCAATACAGGAAAATCATCTTTACTTAATGCTCTTCTAGGCGAAGAACGTTCAGTAGTATCAGACGTCGCAGGAACCACCATAGACCCTATTGATGAGATGCTAGAACATGATGACCATGAGATAACATTCATCGACACAGCAGGTATACGTAAACGCTCTAAAATAGTGGGCATCGAAAAGTATGCACTTACTCGTACTATAGAATTACTCAAGCAAGCAAACTTAGTCATACTTATGCTTGACTCCACACAGCCGATATCTGAACTAGATGAAAGAGTAGCTGGGCTCATAGAAGAGTATAAACTAGCCTGTCTTATAGTGCTAAACAAATGGGACATAAAAGATGACAGAACCTATGAAGAGGTAGTGGATAATGTACGTGATGAACTGAAGTTCTTACACTACGCACCATTTCTTACCATTTCAGCCAAAACAGGGCTACGTGTAGAAAAGATACTAGACCAGATAGTAGCTATTTATAAACGTTATCAAACACGCATCCCTACTTCAGAACTTAACGATACTTTACGTATGGCGATAAGACGGCACCATGTACCATCACACAATGGTGCAGTGGTGAATATAAAGTTTGCTACACAGTATGAGACCAAACCACCAAAGATAGCCCTCATTACTAACCGTCCAGAATACCTACACTTCTCTTACATACGCTATCTTGCTAACTTTTTTAGAGATAAGTTTGACTTTGAGGGTGTACCTTTAGACATCGTGGCAAGAAAGCGTGGTCAAAGACATGATGAAGAGCAAGATTACATCTAAGTTTTTCTGTAATTTCTAATTTCTAATTTCTAATTTCTAATTCTCCTGCTATAATTTGCAAAATTATAGCAGGAGAGACAATGCGTGTACTCACAGGAATCCAAGCTTCGGGAAAATTACATATAGGGAACTACTTTGGAGCGATGAAGCCTATGGTAGAACTACAAGAAGACCATGAACTTTTTACTTTTATAGCGAATTATCATTCCCTTACTACTTCTAAAGATGCTGCTACGCTTAAACAATACACTATAGATGCAGCTGTAGACTACCTCTCCATAGGGCTTGACCCAGAAAAAACTACTTTTTGGGTACAAAGCCATGTACCTGAGGTACTAGAACTTTACTGGATACTCTCAAAGTTTACCCCTATGGGACTACTAGAACGTGGGCATTCATACAAAGACAAAGTTTCTCGTGGCATCTCTGCTAACCATGCACTGTTTTCTTACCCAGTTCTTATGGCAGCAGATATACTTATGCTAGATACCCAGATAGTCCCCGTAGGAAAAGACCAAATCCAACACGTGGAAATGACACGAGACATTGCTACAAAGTTTAACAACGAGTATGGAGACATCTTTACCATTCCTGAGCATCAAGTACAGGCAGAACTCGCAACCATACCAGGCATAGATGGACAAAAAATGTCTAAGTCTTATGACAATGCCATAGACCTCTTTATGGAGGAAAAGCCCTTGCAAAAAAGATGTAATAAAATCATCTCTTCTTCCACGCCACTAGGTGAACCTTTAGCATGGGAAGATGATAATATCTATGCTTTGGCATCTTTATTTTTAGATGATACTCAAAAGTTAGCATTGCAAACACGTTATAAAAGTGGACAAGAGGGATATGGGCATTTTAAAAAGTACCTAAAAGAGCTTATCTGGGAAGAGTTGGGTGAAGCTAGAGAAAAACGTGAGTATTATCTCTCTCATATGGATGAAGTCAATGATATTTTAGCTGAAGGTGCAAAAAAAGCACAAAAGATTGCACAAACAAAAATGTTACAAGTAAAAGAAGCTATTGGGTTATAAAAACCAGCTTCTTTTTATATTTTTACTCATCTAACAAAGCATCAATAGCCATGCCTATGGTATCTTCAACTTCTTCTTGTTCTAATTTTTCAGGTTCACCTATACCATCATTCGTAGGCTTCAAAGTATCAAGATTCTCATCTTTTGAAATTTTTGAATACTTATTAAGATTTTCCATATAAGATGATTTACTATGGTCATCTACTGTATTTTTAATGGTATCATTATTAAGTTCAGACTTAATAATTACTGTATTAGTCATGCTCTCTGTTTGTGCATCAACTTTTACATCAACATCCGTATAACCTTCTAGGTTTTGAAGATAACTATTTTTCTTATTTTTAAGTAACTCCATTTGTTTAGCAGATTTTTTCGATGGTAATTCTTCGATATGAATATCTTCAGCTACTAAATTGTACTGAAGAACTAAAAATGATATAAGTACACTCAAAAGTACTACAAGCCCTGTTGCTATGGCATCAAATAATTTTTTCATATTCTTTCCTTTTAGTAATTCGTTACGGTTGTAAAACCTAAGATTTTCCACATTTGAAAACCACCCCTATAATAGAGTATCTTCTCTTCTGGGTATCCCATACTTACAACGGTTTTTATAAATTCAGGTGCTTTTTCACACCAGAGTCCATGACAATACACTGCTATATCCATTGCTTTACTTGTATCTAATGTACCTTCGTCAGATCTTTTAATACCTAAGACTTTAAGAATTTTTTCCATTTTTACTTTATCGTCTTTTGTGCTTGCTGGGATATTTACTGCTGAAGGAATAGACTCTTTTGCATAATCACTTTTTGCTCGCACATCTATAATAAGCCCTTTTTTATCGTTAGCTTTGTCTTTCATAAAATGGAGCAACTCAACTTCACCTATGGTGTGTATATCATTATCCATTTTAATAGGCTGTATATCTTTATTGGGACGGTACTGTCTTGCATACTCTCCTGTAAGTTTATGTTTTGTATCTTGAATACGATGCACCTTCACTGCCTTGCCTTTATGATACACATAAATATATGACATATCAGGTGTGATTTTTACTTTATCAAATTGCCCAGAAAATACTGAAATGGTTAAACCAAGTGCTAAGATAAATTTTTTCATTTTGTCTCCTTTGGTACTATGGTTGTGAGTCCTAGCAGTTGCCATGCTTGCATACCACCACGATAATACTTCATTTTTTCTTCTGGGTATCCCAATTCTATCAATGCGTTAATAGCTGTAGGAGACTGACCACACCATGCTCCGTTACAATACAATAAAATAGTTTTTGCTTTTTTAAAATCCCATTTACCTGTTGTCTCTTTCCCTCCGAATTCTTTTAACACTTTTGTCCGTTTATCAGAAGGAGATAAAAACAATTTAAAAGGAATATTGACAGCACCTGGAATAGCTGATTTTGCATACCAATTCTCTAACCTTGCATCAATGAAAATACCTTTTTTCTTGGAGATAAAATCTAAAACTTCTAGTTCTCCATATGTTTCAACACTTTTGGTGACAGAAAAAGGCTCTATAAAAAATGGTGGAGAGGGACGGGAAGTCAATGCAAATGTATTGGTTAAATAATCATTCGGGTTTTGTGTACGCTCTATTTTATAGACTTCGCCATTCATTTCTACTTCTATATAAGGTACACCTTTAGTAATTTCAACAACATTGGCATTTACCAAGAATGTACTTATGAAAAATAGTATTGCATATAGTTTTTTCATGCTATTTCCTTCTAAAATATTTTCTTAAAAGGAATAGTAACAGATAATTGTCAAAAAATGTCAAATATAATTTTATATTATATTATATTATTATTTTTGTGACCTCTTGAAAGTTGTCAAATAAGTTTTTCACACTCTTTTTATGAATACTTCCTGTTGTAAAAAGCTTAATATCAAGCACACCATCATTAAAATGACTAATATCCCTACTTCTATCTAGAAGATGTTTAGCAATCGCCTCTCCTGTCTCAATAAGATGAATATCATCTTGCATGATTTCTTCTATGATATGAGCTACCAATGGGTAATGTGTACAACCAAGCACAATAGTATCTACATTATTTCTTTTCATAGGCTCCAGCCATTTTTCTAGCATTTTTATGGTTTTAGGATGACACACCTCAGCATTTTCTATTTGCTCTACTAAGCCAGGGCAAGCCTGTTCAAAAAGTTGGACACTTTTACTTTGTGAAAGTGTATTGGTAAGTTGTTGGTATTTTGTTCCTTTGAGTGTTGCGGGTGTAGCAAGTACTCCCACTTTCCCCGTACTTGTCTTTGCGATGGCAGGCTTTATTCCAGGTTCTGTACCTATGACGATAAGTTCTGGATATTTCTCTCTCAAAGCTTCTATGGCTGCTGAAGTCGCTGTATTACATGCTACTATAAGTGCATTAATTTTATGGGTATCTACAAAATATTGTGTGATTTTAAGTGAAAAGTCTAAGATTTCTTCTGTGGTCTTTTCACCATAAGGTGCATTTTTGGTATCGGCGATGTAAAAGAGTTCTGCTCCCTTGATGACTTTACTTAGTGCTTGTACAACTGTCAAGCCTCCTAAACCAGAATCAAATACACCTATACGCATTCTCCTTGAAGACAAGCAAAGCTCGTCTTCAATTCCTCTCACTAAAGCTTCGCCATGAGGCTCAGAAAGTGTAAGAGTTTTTTTCATAATCTCTTACGAGCCTTCATTCATAATAGCAAGGAATTCTTCGTTTGATTTAGTTTTCATCATTTTAGAGAAAAGAAATTTAAGACCTTCAACTTCTTCCATATTTTGCATGGCATTTCTTAGTGCCCATACTTTTTGTAGTGTCTCAGCATCTACCATAAGTTCTTCTTTTCTTGTCCCTGACTTAGTCACATCTATAGCAGGGTAAATACGTCTTTCAGACACATGACGGCTCAGTATGACTTCTGAGTTACCTGTACCTTTAAACTCTTCAAATATCACTTCATCCATACGAGAACCTGTGTCTATAAGAGCAGTTGCAATGATGGTAAGTGAACCACCATGTTCTATGTTTCTAGCTGCTCCGAAAAAACGTTTTGGTTTATGTAAAGCATTGGCATCTACCCCACCTGAGAGTACCTTACCTGAACTTGGTGTTACGGTGTTGTATGCACGGGCAAGTCTAGTGATGGAGTCAAGTAAAATGATGACATCTAACCCCATCTCTACACGTCTTTTGGCTTTTTCTATGACCATTTCGGCTGTACGTACATGGTTTTGTGCGGGGAGGTCAAATGTTGAAGCATAGACTTCGCCTTTGACTGAACGTTGCATGTCAGTCACTTCTTCTGGTCTCTCATCTACTAGAAGTACCATAAGTGATGCTTCGGGATTATTATGCGTGATGCCATGAGCCAGTTCTTTGAGAAGCTCTGTTTTACCTGTACGTGGAGGTGCTACGACTAACGCTCTTTGCCCTTTGCCAATAGGTGAGAACAAATCAAGTACACGCCCAGTCATTTTTACAGGGTTATACTCAAGTTTGAGCTGATCTGCTGCATAAAGTGGCGTCAAGTTTTCAAAAAGAGGTCTTTGTTTTGACTTATCAGGTGGTAAATAATTAATCGCTTCTATCTTAAGAAGGGCATAATACTTCTCTTGATCTTTAGGTGAACGTACTTGACCTGTAACGATGTCCCCATTACGAAGGGCAAAACGTTTGACTTGTGTACCCGATACATAGGTATCATTAGAAGAGTTGGCAAAGTTTCCATCTATGGAACGTAAAAAACCATAGCCATCATTCATAATTTCAAGAATACCCGTATAAAGGATAAACCCTCCTTGTGATACCTGTGACTTTAAGATTTCAAAAATAAGGTCTTTTCTTTGAAATTCATTAGGGTTTTCAACTTTCACTTCTTTGGCTCTCTCAACAAGTTCAGCAAGTGGAAGCTTTTGAAGGTCTTCGATTTTATGTCCATTGACAGGTACGTGGGTTCTATTGTTTTTTTTATTGGCAGGTTTACTATTTGGAGTAGGTTTACCAGAAGGTTTTTTACTATCGCTCATTTTTCCTCTTGTATTTTGGGTATGAATTGTGAAAAGTATTTACGTTATTTAACGTGAAGTGACTGAATTATACTTTTTTTTAACTGAAATGTCAAATCAATGCATAATATAAAAGTACTGGGTACATCGCTAAGCCTAAAAGAAAAAACCACGAAGGGATTTTCCATGCTAACATTTGGGAAAGTTCTTGTGATATATCTTTTTCTATATATACTTTTTTGATAAGCTCCATTTTATAGAACATGTCAAATATTTTTAAAGCCAATAAAAAAACCATACTTATATTCAGCACCCCTGTGAGTAAAGAGGCAAAAAGGATAATATAAAAACTCGGTTGCATCACAAAAAAGAGAAAGATACTTTTTTCATAATAACTATGAAGTTTTTGTATAACTTCATAAAGAGTATCAGACCTTTGAGTGATGGCTTCAAAGAGTTCTGCTAGGACAAGTGCAATAATAAGTGATTCAATGATATTCATAGGCAAAATCTTACCCATATTTTGATAAAATTCCTCTCTATAGTTTAAAAGTAAGGAGAACATTTGTCTCACATTGCATGTACCCATTGTAATCTTACTTTCTCTGAAGAGGTACTTATAAAAGAAGAAGTACAGGGTGAAACACTGTATTTTTGTTGTAAAGGCTGTCAAGGGGTTTACCATCTTTTAAACGCTGAGGGTCTAGGTACTTTTTATGATAAACTGGGTGATACGCAACTCCAGCCTGCATCTGAGACTTCTAAAAGTAATAGTGATTTGGAAAAGTTTGACCTTGAAGGTTTTAAAAACAAATACATTAAAAACCATGAAGATGACTTATGTGAGATACACCTCATCATAGAAGGCATACACTGTTCTGCTTGTGTATGGCTCAATGAAAAGGTACTTCATAAAACAGATGGTATCATGGAAGCCAGTATTAATTACACAAACAATAAAGCCAAAATCGCATGGGATCCTCACAGTGTTAAACTCTCTCATATCATTCAGACCATTCGTTCCATAGGATATAACGCTTACCCTTATGACCCTGCCCTCCAAGAAGAACGTGCTATTGCTACACAAAAAACTTACTATACACGTATTTTAGTGGCTGTCTTTGGCTCTATGAATATTATGTGGCTTGCCATCGCCCACTATGCTGGGTACTTTTCTGGCATAGAACAATCTTATAAAAATATTTTAAATGTTGCACAGTTTATACTCGCCACACCTGTGCTGTTTTATTCGGGGTGGATCTTTTTTAGAGGTGCGTACTATGGGTATAAAAATAACATAGTCAATATGGATACCCTCGTAGCTTCTGGTGCTCTTCTAGCTTACATATACTCCATTTATGCCATGGCCACACAAGGTGGAGAAGTCTATTTTGACTCCGTGGTGATGATTATCACCTTTGTATTGGTGGGCAAGTATCTGGAGGTTCTAAGTAAAAAACAAGCTGTTGACACACTAGACAACATCATGGGTTCTACTCCCACTGAAGTAACTACTGTAAACAAAGGCATCAAAGCTTTAGTGAGTGTTGAAAATATCATCATCGGAGACACTATAGAACTTAAACCAGGAGAAAGAGTAGTCATTGATGGGGTTGTACACTCTGGTGCAGCTTCATTTGATGAGTCTTCCTTAACTGGAGAAAATGAACCTATCTATAAACAAAAGGGGGACAGTATCCTCTCTGGTTCTCTTTGTTTAGATTCTGTTGTCATGTATGAAGCCAACAAAGATATATCAAGTTCATTACTGACTTCCATCGTCAATTTACTAGAAGTCTCCATGAGTAAAAAACCTCGCATAGAACAACTAGCCAATACCATTTCTGGTTACTTTTCTACCACCATTTTAGTCATTGCCCTATTTACCTTTGCTGGCTGGTACTTTTTTATGGGAAATTTTGAACAGGCACTGATTATAGGTATTTCAGTCATTGTTATTGCCTGCCCTTGTGCTTTAGGACTGGCAACTCCTATGGCAACACTCGTAGGCATTTCCATAGCAGCAAAAAGGGGTATACTCTTTAAAGAAGCAGGATTTTTGGAGAGTATGGCAAAAAGTGATGTACTCTTTTTGGACAAGACGGGTACCATTACAGAAGGCAAACCCTCAGTTAAGCTTGCCCACATACAAGAAGGTTTTGATGCTTCTTTACTCTATGCATTGGTCTCAACATCTAACCATCCTATTGCTAAAGGTATTGTCAACTACTTGTCACACAACTATGAACATATACCAATAATACTCTTAGAAAAAATTCAGTCAATTGACGCAAGAGGTCTCAGTGCAATACACGATAGTCATGTACTACTAGGAGGAAATGTATCTCTTCTTAAAGAAAATGGAATAGATGATATTCATATATCTTCTGAACATAGTCTTTTCTTTTTTTCTATTGACAACAAGGTTGTCGCATATTTTGAACTCAGTGATACCATTAGGAAAAATGCTGCTGACTCTATTGATGCCATTAAAAAAATGGGTGTAGAGATTGTGATGCTCACTGGTGACCATGAAAAAAGTGCCCAAAAAGTGGCCTCACAAGTAGGTATTAGCCAAGTATATAGTAAATTACTGCCACAAGATAAAGCCAATATCATCGATAAATACCAAAAACAAGGACTTGTTACAGTCATGGTAGGGGATGGTATTAATGATGCGGTAGCTTTGGCACTCTCAGATATTTCCATAGCTATGGGGAATGGTGCAGATATTGCCATAGATTTAAGCGATGTAGTACTGCTTGATGATAAAATAGATAGTCTTCAAGAAGCCTATATCCTTTCAAGACGTACCTATAGAGGCATTAAAGAAAATTTAGGATTTTCTTTATTGTATAATGTCATAGCAGTGCCTTTAGCAGTAATGGGATTTGTCAACCCTCTCATCGCTGCACTCTCTATGAGTCTAAGTTCATTGGTCGTGGTAGGCAACTCACTACGCATTAAAAATTTAAAATTTAAGGAAAAATCATGAGTGAAGACATAGTCATTTTAATGATAGGTGTATCTACCTTTTTAGGAGCACTTGGACTTCTAGCCCTTATCTGGGCAGTGAAAACTGGGCAGTTTGATGACCATTCAAAATTTATAGATGCTGTAAAACATGACAATGAAGAAGATTTACGTGATGCAGCCATGATGGCAGAAAAAAAAGCAGCGCACAAGAAGCGTATAAAAGAGTTAGAAAGAAAAAAATGTATGCCTGCTGATTAATTGGTACGGTAATATCGTTTATGGTAATAAAAATATGTTACCATTTTACATCATACATATTCAATATAAAATACAAAAGGTCTCAATCTATGTCTATCAAAAAAATATTCTTCTCAATACTGCTAACATTTAATGCTTCTCAAACATGGGCTGAAGAAAATAGCATTGGTCTTGATATTAACAGCGAAGATGTAGAAGTGCTTGCTTCTATAAACCTAGAGGGGTTAAACTATTACACGGATGGTACTACGTATTTAGTAGATTTATCGTATCTTCGTACAGAAAATGACAACCTTGCAACCATAGGTATAAGTGCAAAAAGTATGCTTCAAGGCATAGAAGAACTCTCATTGGCTTTTGGTTTCAAGGCTGCCTTTGCTGAAAACTTCCTAGCCTTTCCGCTCTATGCAAAAGCAATGTATAAACTTCCCTTACAAAATCAAATCCCGCCTACTACTCTAAATACAAGTTTTGCTTATGCCCCATCTGTTCTCTCATTTAGAGATGCACAAAGTTACACAGAGTTTAGACTTGAAGCAGATATGGAAGTGATATCCAATATTCATATATTTACAGGTTTCCGTCATATAAATACAGATTACGAAAAGGAAAACAAGACATTGAATAACAGTTTCTATGGGGGACTAAAGCTTAGTTTTTAATATATTTCAATTTTTAAATGCTTTGACATTTTTGACTAAATCAGTAATTTTTTCTGATATACTTTTAAAAAATATGACAAGGTATTACACTACTAATTTAAAGGGAAAAAGAATGTCAATTAACAAATCAATTTTTAGAGAATACGATATTAGAGGAATTTTTGAGAAAGAACTACATGAGCAATCAGTCAAACTCATTGGTTATTTTCTAGGTCAAAAAGTAGCTGGGGACAAAGTGGTATCCATTGGTTTTGATGCACGTTCACACTCACCTATTTTGAGAGACTACCTAACTTCAGGACTCAATGCTGCTGGGTGTAAAGTTTTAGACATGGGTATGGTTGCGACTCCTGTGAACTACTTCTCTAACTATATTGAATTTAATGGTGTTACGACAGATGCTTCTGTCATGATTACTGGGTCTCATAATCCTAGTGAATATAATGGTTTTAAAATGACTGTTAACAAAAGTCCTTTCTTTGGTGCAGATATTTATGCCTTAGGTGATGAAATCATAGCAAATCAAGATATGGCGATAAAAGACGATACTAACAAAACAAATATCGATGTCAAAAAACCTTACATCAACTATATGGTAGAACAATTTTCTCATCTAAAAAACTTCCCTAAAAAAATTGTTATAGATGGGGGTAATGGTGTTGCCGATACAGTTATTACAGATATTTTTGATGCACTTCATTTTGACTATGTAGGACTATACCTTGAGCCAGATGGTACTTTTCCTAACCATCACCCAGACCCTTCCGTAGAAGAAAACCTTGTGGATGTCAAAAAAGTATTAGAGAACAGTGGAGACATCGCTTTTGCCTATGATGGAGATGCCGACCGTATTGCAGTGCTTACCCATAAGTACAACATCAAAGGTGACCAAATGGCTCTACTTTATACCTTGAAGATGGACAAGCCCACTGTCATTGGTGAAGTAAAATGTTCACAAGTCATGTATGATGAACTAGCACGTCGTGGGGCTAAAGCCATCATGTATAAAACAGGTCACTCTAACCTAAAAGTCAAGATGAAAGAAACGGGTGCAGATTTGGCCTGTGAAGTAAGTGGACATATTTTCTTTAAGCATCGCTATTTTGGTTATGATGATGCTATTTATGCCACTCTTAGAATGTTAGAACTCATTGCTGATGGCATAGACCTTGACAAAGAGTTAGATACCTTACCCCAAGTCTTCTCTACAGAAGAGATAAAAGTAGAGGCTAGCGAAGAGGATAAATTTCTTATTATTGACAAAGTCAAAGAATTACTTGAAAATCCTCCAAGTGATTTCCCAAAAATCCTAGGTATCATCGATGTTGATGGGGTACGTATTAACTTTGAAAAAGGCTGGGGTCTTGTACGTGCTAGTAATACTACTCCTGTACTTGTCACGCGTTTTGAGTCTACAGATGAAGCATTGGCTAAAGTCTATGAGGAAAAAGTAAACGCACTTATCAATACTGCAAAAGATTTATTATGAAAAACACCCTTTATTTTAAATTAAAAAATAAACGCGTTCAAGAGGATGTGTTTAATGCCATTGTTAAAGAGCAAGAATCTATTGGCTATTATGGTCTTCCAGAACAAGACATTAGCCCTGTACTAGAATTTGCTAAAACCATCCCTGATGACATCACACAAATTGCTGTCATCGGTATAGGAGGAAGTTCATTAGGGGCTAAAGCTATTTATGAGTTCATTAAGCCCACACGTACACTAAAAAAAGAACTCTACTTTTTTGAAAGTACAGACCCGATTAATATAAACAACCTCCTTTCAAAACTTGACTTGGAGAAAACCCATTTTTTGATTATTTCAAAATCAGGTACTACCGTTGAGACATTTTCCATCTATAAGTATGTCTATTCACTTAACCAAAACCCAAAATCATATACATTTATTACTGATCCTCATTCTCCACTGGAAAAATATGCAAAGTCCTTAAAAGCAACCGTACTACATTTACCAGATAATGTAGGTGGGCGTTTTTCAGTCCTTGCTACGGTTGGTCTTATACCCCTAGCTCTTTCTGGTATCAATATCCAATCATTACTTGATGGGGCACTCACACTTAAAAAAAGTTTTTTTGAAGCAGGATATATGAAAAACACCATGCTTAAAAAAGCTGTTTATTATGCAAGACATCATGAACAGTACCGTATAAATTGTATTTTTGCTTATTCAGAAACACTCAAATATTTTTGTGAATGGTATGTGCAACTTTGGGGAGAGAGTTTAGGAAAAAGGCAACGTCATTCTGCCTTCAATGTAGGACTTACACCCATAGGACTCATAGGACCCAAAGACCAACACTCTTTTTTACAACTGATTATGGAAGGTACCCGTGATAAATCCGTCACCTTTATAAAAATAGAAAACTTCAAAGATGATATTATCATTCCTAATATGAGTTTAAAACATTTAGAATCACTAGACACGTTAAATAACTTACCTTTTTCAGAGCTTATTAATATGCAGTGTGATTCTGTACTAGAAGCATTACTGGAAGAAGATATTCCTTTAGATACTATTTCTATTTCAGAAGTCAATGAAGAAAATATTGGTGCACTTATGTACTACTATGAAATCTTAACATCACTCGTTGGAGAACTCATTGATGTCAATACCTATGACCAACCTGGAGTTGAGGCAGGAAAAATTATTTTAAAACAAAAACTTGGAAAACGATAGTTGTCTATCTGACAATTTGTAACAAACCTTTAGATATAATAAATTAAAAGTAAAAAGTGAGAAGATAATGATAAAAAAATGTTTATTCCCCGCTGCAGGATATGGTACAAGGTTTTTACCAGCTACAAAAGCAACCCCCAAAGAAATGCTCCCTATTCTAACTAAACCTCTTATTCAGTATGGTGTGGAAGAAGCTGTAGATGCAGGTATCACTACTATGGCTGTCGTTACAGGTAGAGGTAAACGTGCCATTGAAGATCATTTTGACATCTCTTATGAGCTAGAACACCAAATAAAAGGGGGCTCCAAAGAGACACTTTTAACAGAAATACGTTCACTTATAACGCAATGTACTTTCTCCTATACGCGACAAGTAGAAATGAAAGGTCTTGGACATGCCATCCTTACAGGAGAAACGCTCATAGGTAAAGAATCATTTGCTGTGTTACTTGCAGATGACCTTTGTAACAACGAAACTGAGGGTGTCCTTGCACAAATGATTGAAGTGTATGAAAAGTATCAATGTTCAGTCGTTGCCATTGAAGAAGTACCTATGGATCAAACAGACAAATATGGTGTCATCGCAGGGAATCTTGTAGACAATACTACAGACACCTATAGAGTCACAGACATGGTGGAAAAACCTGACCCAAAAGATGCCCCTACCAATATGGCAATTATAGGACGTTACATTTTAACACCAGACATTTTTGATATCTTAAGAAATACAAAACCCGGTAAAGGTGGAGAAATACAAATCACCGATGCACTTTTAGAGCAAGCAAAAAAAGGAAATGTCATAGCCTATAAATTCAAAGGAAAACGCTTTGATTGTGGTTCTGTAGATGGCTTTGTAGAAGCTACAAATTATTTTTATAAGAAAGGAAACTAATGACAAATATAATATTATGTGGAGGTTCAGGTACAAGACTTTGGCCTATAAGCCGTACACTCATGCCTAAACAATTTGTAAAACTTTTTACTGAAGAGTCGATCGATGGTCATTTGAGTGATACTTCACTTTTTCAGCTTACTGTAAAACGTAATGAAAATGTATGTGATCAGCAGTTTATTATATCGAATGCTGAGCAGTATTTTTTAGCCGTAGACCAGCTAGAAGAACTCAATGCCAAAGGCAATAAGTTTTTACTAGAACCAGTAGGAAGAAATACTGCACCAGCCATAGCACTGGCATGTTTTGCTTTAGACCCAGAAGAAATTGTACTTGTCTCTTCGTCAGACCATCTCATTAAAAATCAAGAGAACTATGAAAAGGTAGTAAACAAAGCAAAATTACTCGCGGCAAATGATTATTTGGTTACGTTTGGTATTACTGCGGAGTATCCTGAAACTGGTTATGGTTATATAGAGGCTGAAGATGATAATGTCAAAGCCTTTCATGAAAAACCCGATGCTCAAACAGCACAAAGTTACCTAGACAAAGGTGGTTTTTATTGGAATTCAGGCATTTTTTGTTTTAAAGCTAGTGTCTTTTTAGAAGAACTACAAAAGTACTCTCCAGAGATTTATGAGACATCTAAAAAAGCCTATGAAAATGCACAAAAAGATGAGACACTTCGTATAGCCCATGATGATATGGCAAACATTCCTGAAGACAGTATAGACTACGCGGTGATGGAAAAAAGTACTAAAGTTAAAGTGGTTGAAGCAGATATTGACTGGTCTGACTTGGGAAGTTTTGATGCTTTAGCCGAAGAGTTTGAGAAAGATGAAAATGGTAACAGTGTCAATGAAAATCTCATAGCCATCAACTCTAAAAACAACTTTGTATACTCAAAAGAAAGACTTGTTGCCCTGGCAGGTATAGATGACCTCATCGTAGTAGACACTGCTGATGCCTTGCTTATTAGTAGGAAAGGTGACTCTCAGAAGATTAAGGACATCGTTAAAGAACTTAAAGGTAGAGAGAGTGACCTTCATCACATACACCTTACTGCACATCGTCCTTGGGGAACTTACACAGTTTTAGAAGACACCCCAGGATACAAAATAAAACGTATCGTAGTAAAACCAGGGAAAAGACTAAGCCTCCAAAAACATTTCCATAGAAATGAACACTGGATAGTCGTCTCTGGTACAGCAACAGTAACAGTAGGAGAGACTGTGAGACTTGTACGACCAAATGAAAGTACCTACATTACGATGGGTGAAGTGCATAGACTTGAAAACCAAGGTAAAATCCCTGTTGTGCTCATAGAAGCACAAGTGGGTGAGTACACAGGGGAAGATGACATCGTTCGTATAGAAGATGATTTTCAAAGAGCAAAATAAAAAACACCCTACTACAAATCAAGTTTCTTAACCAATCAATGGTATACTTCATCTAAAGATTAAATGAAAGATACCAATGATAAATATACTTTTAGAAGACAACAAATGAAAAATATGATTTTGGCTGTTTGGTCTTACCGTTTTTTTATACTCTCATCTATTAAAACGGAGTTTAAATCTCGTTTTATACGTAGTAAACTAGGTGGCTTTTGGATGGTCATACATCCACTCGCCCAAGTGCTTGTCTATGCACTTATACTCTCTCAAATCATGACAGCCAAGCTTCCTGAAGTAAGTACGCAGTATGCCTACCCCATTTATATACTCTCAGGGGTTGTCGTTTGGACACTGTTTGCTGAAGTCTTAAGCAAATCACTCAATGTATTTATAAGCAATGGAAACTTGCTTAAAAAGATGGCATTTCCTAAACTTGCACTCCCTCTTATAACCATTGGTGGGGCGTTACTTAACTTTGGCATATTACTCGTTATGATGTTTGTTGTCTTTGGTTTTTTGGGGCATCTGCCTTACCATGCTCTGCATTGGCTACCGCTACTTACCCTCCTTACGCTTGCTTTGGCTACAGGGTTAGGGCTTTTTTTAGGTACGCTTAATGTCTTTATGCGTGACATAGGACAAATGATGGATGTCGTACTACAGTTTTGGTTTTGGCTAACCCCTGTCATTTACATGATGAGCATCGTACCTGAAAAGTACCATTCTCTTTTTATGATAAACCCTATGACAGGTATTGTTTTAGGATTTCAAAACATTTTACTCTATGACAAAGCACCCGATGTGTCATTACTGGTTTACCCTGCTATATTTGCCATAATTAGTCTGGTATTGGCGATGATAGTTTTTTATAAAGCGCGAGAAGAAATGGCGGATGTGTTATGAGTAGTGTACTAGAAGTAAAAAATATATCGAAATCTTTTAAAGACTATAGCTCTGAATGGCATCGTGTGGCTTCATGGTTTGGCTTAAACTTTAAACCAAAAGAAGAACATCACATTTTAAAGCATATAGATTTTGCTATAGCCTCGGGAGAAGCCATAGGCATAGTCGGTCAAAATGGTGCAGGTAAAAGTACCCTACTCAAAATCATCACAGGGACGCTCAAACCCTCAGAAGGTTCTGTACACATACATGGTCGTATCTCTGCCATACTAGAGCTTGGTATGGGCTTCCATGGAGACCTTACTGGACGGCAAAATGTCTACCATTCTGCAGGGCTTATGGGATTTACACATGCTCAAATAGATGCTGTCATGGATGACATAGAAGCTTTCGCAGAGGTAGACGAGTACTTCGACCAACCTGTACGTACCTACTCTAGTGGTATGCAAATGCGCGTGGCGTTTGCAGTAGTAACCATGTACAGACCAGAGATACTCATAGTCGATGAAGCTCTCTCCGTAGGTGATACATACTTCCAGCACAAGAGTATGGAGCGTATACGAGAGTTTCAAAAACAAGGGACTACTCTCTTGCTCGTCTCTCATGACCGTGGTGCCATACAAGCCATCTGCGATAGAGCCATACTCTTAGAAAAAGGAGCGGTTATAAAAGACGGGAATCCAGAAGAGGTAATGGACTTTTATAATGCTCTCATAGCTGAGAAAGAAAACTCTACCGTGAAGCAAGTAGTAAAAGAAGATGGGAAAGTGGAGACTGTTTCGGGTACTGGTGAAGCTACTGTAGAACGGATAGGGCTTTATAACACAAAAGATGAACTCGTTGAGTTTGTAGGGGTGGGTGATACTGTAGAACTACGTATAAAAGTAAAAGTACATAAAGATATAGAATCTCTCGTTTTGGGTTATGGTATAAAAGATCGTCTAGGTCAAGTAATGTATGGCACGAACACTTGGTATACCAAACAAGTTATAGAGTCTCCAAAAGCTGGGGAAATATACAATTTTATACTCTCTTTCCCTGTCAATCTTGGAGCAGGTAGCTATTCCATTCAAACTGCTCTTGTAGATAAAGATACACATTTAACCGCAAATTATGAATGGAAAGACTTAGCATTAGTTTTTAATGTTACAAACATAGATAAAACTCACTTTGCAGGATGTAACTGGAATGAGCCAAAAATAAAAGTAGAAAAAATATGGGAATAATTTCATACGCACAAAATTTTGAAGATGTAATGCTTTGGCGTGCTCTTAAAGATATTGAGAATGGATGCTATATTGATATTGGTGCTAATGACCCCACTAAATATTCTGTAACGAAAGCTTTTTATGAGAATGGTTGGAGTGGACTTAACTTTGAACCAGTCGCTCACTGGTTCAACAAACTAGAAGAAGAACGTCCTCGCGATACTAACTTACAAATTGCTATTGGTAAAGACAGCGAGAAGTTAGAGTTTTTTGAAGTAGTTGGAACAGGGCTTTCAACACTCGATAAAGAAATAGCTCATGAACATGCAGAAAAATTAGGATTTGAAATTAAAAGCTATTTCGTAGATAGTAAAACATTAACAGATGTTTATAAAGAAAAAAATCTAGATACTGTGCATTTCCTAAAAATTGATGTTGAGGGTGCAGAAAAAATTGTTTTGCAAGGAATCGATTTTGAAATTGTAAGACCTTGGATTGTTGTTATTGAAGCAACGCAGCCTATGTCGCAAGATGTGAATTATGAAGAGTGGCAAGAACTTATTGTTTCTAACCAGTACCACTTTGTTTATTTTGACGGATTAAATAGATTTTATATTGCAGATGAACATTCTGAACTCGACCAATATTTCACAATACCCCCTAATGTATTTGATAGCATAGTATTATGTGAAGACCATCACCAATCAATTCTTTCCCAAAATAAAATAGCTGAAGCTGAAGAAAAAGCTTCTTTGGCTGAAGAAAAAGCTTCTTTGGCTGAAGAAAAAGCTTCCTTGGCTGAAGAAAAAGCTTCCTTGGCTGAAGAAAGAGCTTCCTTGGCTGAAGAAAGAGTAACTCAAGCTGAAGAAAGAGTAACTCAAGCTGAAGAAAGAGTAACTCAAGCTGAAGAAAGAGTAACTCAAGCTGAAGAAAGAGTAACTCAAGCTGAAGAAAGAGCTAATGACGCTCTCCATCAGTACCCAATGGTAGTGCATAGTAACTCATGGAAAATGACAAAGCCTTTACGCATAGCAGGTAAATCTGTACGTTGGTTTGCCACAGGTGTAAAGCACTGGGTTACCTTTTCCCCTACTTCTCGTCCACGACGAGTGGTAAAAAAAGTTTTACTTACATCTAAACACAGCATAAATGCACACCCAAAAATAAAAATGAAACTTATGGAAATGCTTGAACATTTTCCTGTACTTAAAGAGAGACTTAGAAAGGTAGGGAAAGAAGAGTTTTCTACTACACCTGTAGCTACCACACATTGTCCCCATACTCCCTCACAGCTCTCTCCTCAAGCACAAAAAATATATGATGATTTAAAACAAGCTATAGCTCTACAACAAGGAAGTAAATAATGCGTATAGTTATAGATATGCAAGGGGCACAGACAGGCAGTAAGCATAGAGGAATAGGTAGATATACACTTTCTTTAGTTGAAGCACTTATAAAAAATAAAAAGCATCATGAAATTATATTAATGATGAGTAGTTTACAAGAAAATACAATTTTCGATATTAAAAGTATCTTTTCAAAACAATTAGCTAATCAAAACATGAAAGTGTGTTATGTACCAGGCCCAGTCTATGAAATGGATTATACTAATCAATGGTCTAGATTGGCTGCTGAAAAAATAAGAGAAAACTATTTACTAAGTTTAGAACCTGATTTTATACTACTCACTACTTTTTTTGAAGGTTTTGGAGAAGATTTTGTATGCAGTATTGGCGAACTATACAATATCCCAACAGCAATGATATTTTATGATTTAATTCCACTTATGAATGAAAAAGAATATCTTTCTGACCCCTATGTAAAAGCTTGGTATATGAATAAAATTCGCCAATGTGAAAAAGCACAATTACTCTTATCTATTTCTGAGTCAGCAAAAAAAGAAGCACTTGATTACTTAAATATAGAAGAGCAAAATGTTGTTAATATTTCAACCTCATCTGATAGTAGATTTCACCCTCTTAAATTTTCAGAAGAAGATAAAATTTCACTCCAAAAGAAGTTTAATATATCAAAAAATTATTTAATGTATTCTGGAGCTACAGATGAGCGAAAGAATCATTTAAGACTTATAGAAGCATTTACTCTACTTCCTCATGACATACGCACTAAACACCAACTTGTATTTGTCGGTGGCATGCCTGAAGAAATTAAACTAAGATTTTTAAATCATGCAAAAAAACATTCTTTAACAAGTCAAGAACTTTTCATAACAGGCAAAGTAAGTGACGAAGAAATGAACCTTCTTTATAACCTATGTACAGCTTTTGTATTTCCTTCATGGCATGAGGGCTTTGGCTTACCAGCATTAGAAGCGATGCAATGTGGTAAAGCTGTCATAGCCTCCAATACTTCTAGTTTACCTGAAGTTATTGGAAGGGTAGATGCTCTGTTTGACCCTTTTGATGTTAAAGATATCAGCGATAAAATAAATTTAGTCCTTTCTGATAAAAAGTTTCGTAATTCACTAGAAATACATGCTAAAAAACAAGCCAAGAAATTTTCGTGGGATATTACAGCACAAAAAGCAATAGCTGCTTTAGAAAACTATAATCATAGACAAACAAAATATGATATGTATTCTTCTGAACAAAATTATACTAAACTTATAGAAAACATTTCAAAAATATCGCTACCTCACACAGAAAAAAAATTACTGTTATCTGCCCAATGCATTGATATAAATCACCGCCGACCTCATCTACTTCTAGATATTTCTGAACTAGTCAAGCATGATAGTAAAACAGGCATTCAACGAGTAGTAAAAGGTATACTAAAGAATTTTGTACAAAATAAATTACATAATTATGCTATAGAACCCATTTATATAGACACTTTAGGAAGGCATAGATATGCTATGCAATATCTTAATAAAGGCACTGTATCGAATGAAGATGAACTTGTTTCATCTTCAGCAAATGATATATACTTATGCTTGGATCTATTGCATCCAAATTTACTTTCTGATAATTTACATTTGTATCTAGAAATGAAAGATAAAGGTATGCAAGTAATTTTTTTAATATACGACATACTACCTATTCAATTTCCACAATATGCAAATATAGGTGTCCCAGAAGGGCATAAACTTTGGCTTGAGAATATTATAAATACTGCAACAAATTTTATTTGTATATCCAAATCAGTTATGAACGATGTCAAAAAATGGATGCATGACAATCCCCCAAGAATTTCTCCTTCTCCTGAAATTACTAGCTTTCATCTCGGTGCAGATATAGTAAATTCTTCACCTTCTAAAGGATTGGCTCAAAATGCTGATAAAGTCTTGATCCATCTAAAAAAACAACTTACTTTTCTCATGGTAGGAACGATAGAACCAAGAAAAGGTCATACTCAAACACTAAAAGCTTTTGAACGACTATGGCAAGATGGTGTAGATGTTAATCTTGTCTATGTAGGAAAAGAAGGATGGCTTGTTGAAGAGCTTGTTCAAAAGATGAAAAATTATCCCGAATTAAATAAAAAGTTTTTCTGGCTAGAAAGCATAAGCGATGAGTACTTAGAAAAAGTATATGAAAACAGCACTTGTCTCATAGCCGCAAGTGAAGGAGAAGGCTTTGGACTACCTCTCATAGAAGCAGCACAAAAGAAAATACCAATCATAGCTAGGAACATCCCTGTGTTTAAAGAAGTTGCTGGCGAATATGCTTATTATTTTGATAATGACAAAAACCCTGATATTATGTATACTACAATAAAAAATTGGATAGAATTATATAAACAAAATAAACATCCCAAACCAGACAATATGCCTTGGCTTACCTGGGAAGAGAGTACTCAACAACTCTTAACATGTTTAAATATAAAGATTGATTCAAATATCAAAAAGGAAACAGAATGAAAAAAGCAATAATCACAGGAATCACAGGACAAGATGGAGCCTACTTAGCTGAACTACTTTTAGACAAAGGATATGAGGTTTACGGTACATACAGACGAACCTCTTCTGTTAACTTCTGGCGTATGGAAGAAGTGGGCATAGAAAATCATAAAAATCTACACCTCATTGAATTTGACTTAACCGATCAGGCAAATACTATCCGCATGGTAAAAGACATAGAACCAGATGAAATATACAACCTTGCAGCACAAAGCTTTGTAGGTGTTTCTTTTGAACAGCCACTTGCAACTGCACACATCACTGGGCTTGGTTGTGTACATTTACTCGAAGCCATTCGCATCATAAACCCAAAAATACGTTTTTACCAAGCAAGTACTTCAGAAATGTTTGGAGAAGTACAAGAGATACCACAAACAGAAAAAACACCATTTTGGCCTAGAAGTCCTTATGGTGCAGCAAAAATGTACGCACACTGGATGGTGGTAAACTACAGAGAGTCTTATGATATGTTTGCATCAAGCGGGATACTCTTTAACCATGAGTCACCCCTACGTGGGCGTGAGTTTGTTACACGTAAAATCACTGACTCTGTAGCCAAAATAAAACTTGGTAAACTAGACTGCATAGAACTAGGAAATATGGATGCAAAACGTGACTGGGGTTTTGCAAAAGACTACATAGAAGGCATGTACCTCATGCTTCAAGCAGACAAAGCAGACACCTATGTCTTGGCTACAAACAGAACAGAAACAGTACGTGACTTCGTGACTATGGCGTTTAAAGCCATAGATGTAGAACTAGAGTGGAAAGGCACTGCAGAAAACGAAACTGCCACAGACAAAGCCACAGGCAAAGTAGTCGTAAAAGTAAACCCTAAGTTTTACAGACCTGCAGAAGTAGACCTGCTCATAGGTAACCCAGAAAAAGCCAACAAAGAGTTAGGATGGGAACCTAAATGTACCCTAGAAGAACTCTGTGACATGATGGTAAAAGCCGATTTACGTAGAAATGAAATAGGATTTTCATTCTAATATGAAAAAAGTGCTTATTACGGGTATAGACAGCTTTACTGGACATCATCTCTCATCATATCTTGAAACTTCAGGTTATGATGTCCATAGTACTTCTCTTTTTAAAAGTGAAACAAAAACCTATAAATGTGACATCACTCAAAAAAATGATATTTTAGAGGTACTACAACAGGTCAAGCCTGACTTTCTCATACACCTCTCTGGCATATCATTTGCAGCACATGGGAACAACGAAGACTTTTATAAAGTAAACACCATAGGCACTACCAATATCTTAGATGCTTTTATAGAACTAAACCTACACCCACAAAAAATCATACTCGCAAGTTCTGCTACTATCTATGGTAACCAAGGTTTAGAGGTTTTAGATGAATCACTTTGCCCTAAACCTGCAAACCATTATGGTGCTAGCAAATATGCTATGGAGTGTTTGGCAGAAGGTTACTTTTCAAAACTACCTATTATCATCAGCAGACCTTTTAACTACACAGGTAAAGGTCAAGCAGAGAACTTTCTCATTCCTAAAATAGTCTCTCACTTTAAAGAAAGTAAAAAAGTCATAGAACTTGGCAACCTTGATGTATGTAGAGAGTTTAATGACGTTGAGTTTGTGTGTGAAGTGTATAAACGCCTTTTAGAATGCAATGATGATTCAACTATGGTCAATATATGTTCAGGTCGTGGTCTTCCACTACTAGATGTCATAAAAATGATGAACAACATAGCAGGCTATGACATACAAGTAGAAGTCAATCCTGCATTTGTAAGAAAAGATGAAATCAAAAGTCTTACAGGTTCAGAAAAAAAACTTATCCAACTCATAGGTACATTAGAACAAAAACCTTTTGAAGAGACCTTAAAGAGTATGTTGTCTTGACTATAGGGTTTGGTACAACTGTTCTTGAGAATGGCAAAGAAAAAGGAAGACTTGACGGTATAGGTGTCTATACGCAAGCCATACTTAACGCACTAGAAAAAACAGAACATACACTTTACCCTCTAAAGTTTTCATCTATCAAAGAAGCTATTTCTAGTAAAAAGCTTAGCTATTCAAACTTACCATACTCTATACACAGTGGATTGTCATCTATACTTCACATGCCTATAGGCAACTTTAGTACCTATGAAAATAAAATAGATTTTTTTTTCGCACCTGATCATCATATTCCTCACTTTAAAAAGGTACCTGTTATAGCCACGGTAATGGACATCATACCTTTTGTACATCCAGAATGGGTTTCAAAACGTTTACGTACCTTTAAAAATTTTGCTTTTAAAAAGTCTATACTCTCTGCAGAGCATATCATCACTATCTCTGAGTATAGCAAGCAAGATATTATGCATAATCTTAATATACCTGAAAACAAAATTTCTATTGTACCTCTAGGCGTAGATGAGAAGTATTTTAAAAGAATTGACCAAAAAGAGAAACAAACAACTTTAGACAAATACAACATAGACAAAAACTTTTTTATTTTTATAGGCACTTTACAGCCAAGAAAAAACATTATGCGTATCATAGAAGCTTATGAAAAACTACCTATGGCTCTAAAAGATAAAAATGCACTCATCATAGTAGGTCAAAATGGATGGGAAACAGATGAACTACTAAAAAGCATACAGCACCTAGAAAAATCTGGTCATGGTCAATGGCTTGATTATGTGAATGACCATGACGTATTGGCTCTTTTGCAATCCTCCATAGGTCTTGTTTACCCTTCTTTATACGAAGGGTTTGGGTTGCCCATCATAGAAGCATTTGCTGCACAATGCCCTGTCATTAGCTCCAACACCACATCTATCCCTGAAGTTGCAGGTGATGCAGCTCTACTTGTAAATCCACTTTGCGTCAATGGCATCTCTGACGCTATGGCATTGTTGGCATCTGACAGTACACTAAGAAAAGAGCTTATACGTAAAGGTAACGAGAGAGTCAAACAATTTACTTGGGAAAAGTCTATAAAAAAACACTTAGAAATTTTTGAAGCAGTCATGCACAAATGAAAAATGCACACATGAAAGTAGCCATAGTTCACGACTGGCTTGTCACCAATGCAGGAGCCGAAAAAGTCTTAAAAGAGATAGTCACACTCTACCCTGATGCAGATATATTTTCTTTAGTAGATTTTTTAAGTGATGACGATAGGGAGATTGTCATTGCAGGAAAAGCAGTGACTACTTCTTTTATACAAGCTCTTCCCTTTGCTAAAAAGCACTTTCGCAACTACTTACCACTCTTTCCAAAAGCCATAGAAAGTTTAGATGTTAGCGACTACGATGTTGTATTTTCATCCTCTTGGGCAGTTGCTAAGGGTGTCAAAACCACAGCACAACAACTCCACATATGCTATTGCTATACTCCCATACGTTATGCATGGGACTTATATGAGGAATACACATCAAACCTCAAGCAACCCAAGAAATATTTGGTACAAAAATCTCTTACCTACATAAGAAAGTGGGACATCGCTACACTTCATAGAGTGAACCATTTTATAGCTGACTCTTACTTTATACAAGAACGCATACAAAGAACCTACCAAAGAGAATCTACAGTTATTTACCCTCCTGTAGATGTAGAAAAATTTACACTTCAAGAGCACAAAGAAGGTTTTTATCTTGCAGCTTCTAGGCTGGTACCCTACAAAAAAACCAAACTCATAGTAGAAGCTTTTAACCAAATGCCAGATAAAAAACTAGTAGTCATAGGTAAAGGTGAAGAGTATGACGAGATACAAGCCATAGCCAAAGAGAACATCACTGTACTAGGCTACCAAGAAGATGAAGTCTTGGTTAAGCATATGCAAAATGCAAAAGCTTTTGTCTATGCAGCCATAGAAGACTTCGGCATCGTCCCCATAGAAGCCATGGCATGTGGTACACCTGTAATAGCCTTAAATGAAGGTGGGACTAAAGAAACAGTTATAGATGTACAGACAGGGGTACACTTTAAAGAGCAAACTACACAAAACATTATGCAGGCTGTATATAGGTTTGAAACGCTTACTTTTCATGCTCAGACGATCTCAAATCATGCTCAAAAATTCTCAGTATTTCATTTTCAAAATAATTTTAAACACTTTGTGCAGAGCAAACTACTATCAAACACATAAAACTTGCTATAATTTCTTAAAAATAAAAGAATACTATGAAAGATTTCTATTCACATGCTATTTTATTGTTAGTAGATACTTTGGTCATTACTTTATCCATTATGTTAGGCTATGGACTTAGACTCCTTTTAACAAACTCCTTTGATGACTCATTTGAACATACCCTTTCTATTTATCTTACTTTCCCACTAATGTATATCATACCGCTCTCTATGCTTGCGTATGAAGGGATTTATTCAAAACGTTATGATTTTTGGCATGAGAGTAGACAACTGATAAAAAGTCTTATACTTTCATTTATTCTTATATTGGCATTTTTAGCAATGACGCAAGAGATTTATGGGTATTCCCGTGCTGTCATTGCTTTTATTTTTATGTTTATGGCTTTTTTACTTCCACTTTTTAAGTACATGACCAAACATACTCTCTATCGTATAGGTTTATGGCAAAGAGAAGCTTCTGTTTACAGTCAAGACCCTATCTTTACTAAAGAAATATTTGAGAACCACTATCTTGGGTATATACAAGTTAAATACAAAAGTGCAAAAACTGTTTTTCTCAATTCACAAGATATAGAGATAGAAAAACTCAAGAAAATCATAGCACAAGAACTACATCATAAAAAAGAGGTCATTTTTATACCTCTTGTGAACGAATATGATCTTACGCACTCCCATATCTATAGGCTTTCGAGTACACGTACAAACCTTATTGTGTTTCAAAACCGTTTAAAAAGTCGCTATAGGTTATGGGGGAAAAAACTTTCAGATATTGCGCTCACTGTCTTGTCGCTTCCTTTTATTTTACCTCTTGTACTCTATATTGCCTATGCTATCAATCGAAATGAGCCTACGCAAAAAATATTTTTTAAACAAAAAAGACTTGGGAAAAATGCGAAACACTTTTCATGTTATAAATTTCAAACTATGTATGAGAACAATGAAGATTTACTCCACAACTATCTTCAAAAGCACCCCGAAGAAATAGCTTATTACAAGAAATACCGTAAATATCAAAACGATCCTCGCATAACAAAGATAGGCGATTTCTTGCGTAAAACTTCTTTAGATGAACTTCCACAAATTTTTAATGTGTTTAGAGGTGATATGAGCTTCATAGGACCTCGTCCTTATATGCTGGATGAAGAAGAAAGTATAGGAAAAGATATAGAGACTATACTCTCTGTAAAACCAGGGATTACTGGTTTATGGCAGGTGAGTGGCAGAAGTGATGTTGACTTTATGTCTCGTGTTAAACTTGATGTTTGGTACATACGAAATTGGAACTTGTGGATGGACTTGGTCATCTTTATAAAAACCATTCAAACTGTTTTACGCAAAGATGGTGCACAGTAACTGTGCTACGCTACGAGATGTGCCTTTTCATCATATTTTCTATACAAAACAGCAGAGAAAAAGACAAATAACATCACGGTATTAAAACTATACAAATACCAATACACCAACATAATCGCTATAAAAAACAGTGGAAATGCTATGCGTATAACCTGCAAATCATCTTTCACTTTAAACCCATAATAGAGTTGGTATATAAATATCATTAGAAATAATAGTAACCCAAAGACACCATACTGTACTGCTATGAGCATATACGTATTATGTGGGTTCGTGATGGGCGTGGGGTAGATGCTTTTCTCATTGACTAACTTATATTCATCCAGATAATCTCCAGTACCTACTCCCATCCAAAAGTTTTCTTTAAATATCTGGTAATAATTATAGTTAAGCCCTAAACGAATACCCAGTGATGTATCTTGCATCCCTGGTGTAAAATGTGTCACTTCATGCACTGCCATGTCAGCCCTACTTTCAAAAAGTGGTATGGATTGGTATGCCAATGATATGACGATGATGCTCGCTGTAGAAAATAATAGTAGCCCTTTAAAAATTTTATCTTTAAAGACATATACGATGAATACAAATAAAAGAACAAAGAAACCAACTTGTCCTCCTCTTCCTCCTGAGATGAGTAGATTTATCAACATCGTTGAAAGGAAGAAAAATGTTAAATATGTTTGAAGCATCGTTTTTTGTTTTTTATAGACTAAAAAATAAATGAGTAAAAATATTGCCATGGCCACATACACTGTGTAGTTATAATGTCTCATCAGTGCGGAAGGCATCTCCTCTGTTGCGTACATAAACTTTGGAATAATATCTAGCCAAACAAGATAAGTCAAAGTCTCTGAAAGCATCATCCCTAAAATAAAAGCTTGAAAATAATACCAAATATGTTCACGTTTGATAAACATCATCAAGATGGGGATATAGAGTAACTTTTTTACCTGATGTAAAACATTTACAGCTGTATCAAGATTGTCACTCCATAGGCAACCTACAACATGCATAAACACATATGCGATAAGAATATACACAAAGGGATTGTTTTTAATCGTTGCAAATCTTTGCTTATAGTTTCTTTCATAGAGAAATACTAAAAGTAAGAGTACCAGTATGATATTTGTAGCTGCCACAGAAATAGGAAGTGAAAAAGCCAACCCTACTACCAAATAAGATAAGACATTGTCTGTATCTTTAAATACTAACGATACTTTATCTTTCACTGTTTTCCTTTTTATACTTTTCAAAACTTTTGTCCATTGCTACTGTTTTAGAACCCAACCAAGGGAAATGCCCATAAAGTATAGAAATCTCCCTTTCTGGGTCATCCTCATGCTTTAGAGCATACAAATACAGTGCCGAAGCTAAGGAAGTTCTATCTGCTCCTGCTTTACAGTGAATGAGTAGTGGTTTTGGTGCATCTTTTATGATTTGTACTATTTTATCCATCTCTTGCATACTGGCAAGACGTCTATCACCTATATGAAAATCATAATGCGTTATATTATACTCTTTTACTATTTTCATTTCATCTTTGTACCATTTCTTTTGTGAATCTCCTCGAAGGTTTAATACAGAACGTATTTTATGTTTTCCAACATAGTAAGGATAATTAAACGAAAAAAGTTGTGCTGAACGGTACACATCTTTATCTACTTTATGAAAATTTCCGTAAAGCAAAAAATAACTTGCCCAAAGTACAGCTATGCCTACCAAGGGCAACAAAATAACTTTACTAAACTTTTTAATGCGTTGTATAACAATAGACATTTATAATTTCCCTCTATTTTTGTATGTTAAATACCCTTGTGAGCCACTTATATCCACCCCATTAATATAAAATTCACCATTTTCATTTGGATTTGTGACGTCTTTTCCTAGTACATTTGTTATTTTTTTTGCAAATTGATAGTGAGATATAACATTTTCTAGATTTAAAGTGCTTTGCAAATATCTAGCAGATTTGTTGACATAGGTAATCATGGGTACTTTTGCATCAGCGTAGCCTAAAAAAAGATGCCCAAAACGCCCCTCTTCATCTTTCATGCCAAGCATTTCGCTATGGTCTGAAGTAAAAAACAAAACAGCCGATTTCTCTTGTTTCTCTAAAACGTGTATCATACTGTCTAATAAGGTATCTGTGTAAAGTACAGAATTATAATAGCTTCCCCTCATATAAGATGTATAATCATCTTTATCAAACTTAAATGTATGATAGGCTTTAGGTGTATATTTATCATAAGGGGAATGTGAATTTCGTTGATGTAATACTATAAAATTCTTTTTTGAAAAATCTATATTTTTAAGATATTCTAGTAGTACCTCATCGTAAACTTCTTCTTTACTTTTAAAGTATGATTTTGAACGTAATACATCTACACTTCCTCCTAAAAAACTACCCATCACTGTAAGACGTTGCGTAGTAATATAGTGCGTTTTGTACCCAGCATTTTTAGCCATTGTAAATAAATTAGTCTCTCCTTTTAAAAAAACCATATTGTTTTGAGGTTCTCTTTTTAAGGCAAAAAATGTTGGTACAGCTACATCTGTATTGATGCCTGCAGAGTACCCCCATGTATATAACAATTCATTTTTTCTGTTACTTAGTTTAGGAGTAGTCTCTTTTTCAAAACCATATAAGCTCATATACTTTGCACTTAAACTCTCTCCCATTACAACAACAATAGTTTGAGGTTTTTTCATCTTTACATCTTTTATCGTATACGGTTTAAAGTGTGGTAATACGTTTTCTTTGCCAAATACACTTGGTATCTCTTTGGCAATACTCCAAGAAAGCACTGTATACATATTTTTAATAGAAGTAGATTGTGCCTTTGGTAAAAACACATAAGGGGTCTTTCTTTGTGTTGCAACAACAGAACCAATAAGTAAAATAAATATCATCATAAATAATGATACTTTCCCACCTTTTAATGTCCATGTATTTACTTTTATTAAAATAAAATATATCAATATAAGCATGACTATGAGTATCGCTACAGGCACAAGCATATAATTCCATACCCCTTCTAAGGTATCTAACATCTCTTCTGATTGTGCGAAAAACATAGGTATTTCATAGGGCATGATGAGAGATCGGAAAAAGCTATAGTGTATGAGTTCTGAAAAAGAGAAAATCATGAAAAGTATATAAAAACTATATTTCAATCTAAAGCTATGTAAAGAAAGTATCATAAAATTTAATACAACAAAGACAATAAACTCTTTGTATAATTTGACATGAAATATAAAATACTCATGATGAAATAGTTTAAAAAGTATATCTGGCAGAAAAAAGAGTATGCCAAAAAGTACAGAAAGGAGTAGGTGTACACCTAGTTTATTAAACATTATGATGACCTTTCTAGATGTCTATTTTTATGGACTAAAAATAGATTATACCTAAACTCTTTAACAGGAATTATCACTGATACTAATGGGTTCAGTTGCATGAATCACTACCTCTTTCTGCATGGATTATATTCTCATAATACATTTTATGTTCCTTAGCGATATTTTCCAGTAAAAATCTATCTTTCATTTTCTCTGCATTTTCTTTAAATGCTTTTCTATACTTTTTCTCATTGTGGTAGACCTCTTCTATTTTTTCTGCTAGGTCAAAATCGTCAATTAAAAACATAGGATTAAGTATCTCTTCTGCAGCACCTACTTTTCTTGAAATGAGAACTTTTGCATACAAAAGAGATTCGAGTATAATCATACCAAACCCTTCACTACGAGAACTAATGACAACGACATTCACATCTGCTATGATTTGCGGGATGTCCTGCCTAAAGCCTACAAGAGAAACATTATTTTGTACATTCAATGCATCTATCAAAACTTCAAGGTTTGCTCTCTCTTTACCTTCTCCCACAATTTTCAAATGAAACTCAAATTCAAGCTTCGTACACTCTTCTATAAGGATATCAAAACCTTTTACTTTGTCTAGTCTTCCTATGGCTACTATGGTAAATACATCATTCTCTTTGGGCATTTTTATATTTTCCAAGTTGATACCATTATAGATGACTTTTACATTTTTATTTTCTATACTCTCCTTAACTGCTCTAGATACAGCAATAACATTTGGAAGACGGTTGTAAATTTTTCCTTTTCTAGGGTTGTGTTTTGTAGCAACATGTGGAAGATGTAAAAATGTATTAAGCAAATTAAAAATTTGTGATGCTTTTGAAAAATGGGTATGCACTACATCTGGTTTTATCTTTTTTATTTTTTTGTATATATCAAGTAAAAGTATTGGGTTGTTGCGACTATTATAAGTACTGTATTCAATAACCTCTACAGAAGCACTGACTCTCTGTAGATAATGGCTATTTTTAGGGATTAACAAAACAACTTCCATAGATGTTGCTAGTGCATTGACAAGCTCCACATATACTTCACCCCTTCCCATCCCCCTAGATGAAACAAAATGCAGCACTTTCATATTCTTTTTTCCAATACGGTCTTATAGACTTCAAGTGTACTCTCAACCAATGCCTTTAACATAAACGCATATGGTAAAGTCTCTTTTACATTTTGTGGCATATTTTCATAAAGATATCTGATTTTTTCTGCTAAATCATCTGGGTTTTGTGTTTCAATAATGGCTCCGTTAACCTCATCAACAATGAGGTTATTTAATCCTTCAAACGTAGTTGCGATGACGGGTGTATTCATCGCCAAAGATTCTACAATTGTTCTTGCTACATTTCCCATTTTCAATGAAGCATTTACTAAAATATCACTTAGTGCATACACTTCTGCGATATTTGTTTGGCTCCCTGTAAAAATAATCTGCTCTTCTACACCTTCTTTCTTGGCTAAGGCTTTTAAACTCTCAAAATAATCTGTCTTATCTTCTCTTACCCCACCCACTATAAGTCCAACAACATTTGGTATATCTTTCTTCACTAAGGCAATGGATTTTATATAGGTTTCATAGTCTTTTAGCCATGTCACACGCCCAACACTTGTGATGATAAATTTGTCATGAAGTGCATACTTTTCTTTAAATACCTCTATAAATACATCATCAAGATGAGCTAAAGAAAACGCTTCTGTATCTACACCCCTTTGTATGACAGTAATTTTATCTTTCTTAACGCCATATCCTTTGATGATATACTCTCTCACTACTTCACTCACTGTTATAACCCTATTTCCCTTGGTCATCACTTTACTGTAGGCGTTGATACTATTAAGTCCATGCACTGTCGTCACAAAAGGAAAGCCAAGCTTTTTATTTGCCATATATGTCAGCCATGCAGGTACACGTGAACGCGCATGAAGGATATCTGGCTGTAATTCTTTTAAAACTTCTCTTAACTTCAACATACGCCAAGGAGCAGTCAAAATATTTTTAGAACAGACATCTAAAGCTATATGCTTTCCTCCATCAGCTTCTATTTGTTCTGCCATTCTTCCACCTGCACTTATCACTATGCTTTCATGCCCAAGCTTCACAATCTCACGACTAAGTTCCATCGTGCCACGCTCTACACCACCTTCGTTGAGTTCTGGTAAAAGTTGTACTATTTTCATATCTGTACCTGTTTCGTGTATTGTGTGAAATCTATTTTTCTATTTTTATTTTGTATATTTCCATCAAAGATATGCAAATAGCCCTCTTTTTCTAATGTTTTTATAAACGTTGTAAATTTATTCTCACTATCCTTGGTTGTACTCTCCAAAGGAAGTATGATAACATTAGATTTCCCATAAGAGATGGCTTCAGATATCATGGAAGTGCTGTCTGCTGTGATAAACACAGTTTCGCATTGTTCTAAAAAATCAGGAATGGGATTGATGGGGTTTTTTGAAAATATCACTTCATAGTCAAAATCGTAGGATGCAACTAACATTTCTACCTCAGTAGAAGTACGTGGTGAAGTAGTTATGGCTAATGCATACCCTTTATAATACGTCTTAATAAAATCAAACTGTTCGCTTAAATTTTTTTCAGACATTTTAAATATACTATTATCTCCTCCTATCACTACACCTATAGATTTCTTTTTTTCTTTTACATAGATACCTTTAGGTTCAACATAAGAAAAATTAGCAGGTATTTCAAGGATATTTTTTTGTTTAGGAGGATTGTCATGACTTTGTGCAAAAATCAAATCAAAATTAAGACGATACCCTTTAGGGAACATCATGACAACAGACTTTACTCCCATTACTTTAGCCATTACTTTTGTTGCATAGTAAGTATTTGAGCCTGTACCTATCACCATTGTATATTTTTGTAATACACCTATATCCAATAAATATTTTGAATATATACTTAATGTGTCAAACACATAAGAAAGTACTTTACAGAACTTATTTTTAAACTTTACATCAAGTATATCATATGAATAATTCATGGTTTTAGCAAAGGCTATAGACTGATTTAAGTGCCCCATCCGTCCATCACTTAAAATGAGTACATGTTTCATCTACGCCACCTATTGTGCATCCAGAACCATTGAGATGGATACTTCCGAATCATCTCTTCTATGGCTAAAGTATATTTTTGCGTCATGGCTGCTAGCTTGTCGTCTTTGACTTCTATCTCATCTGCTCTGTATGTTATGGGGTCATTGATATACATTTTGTACTTGCCATCTTCTTGTCTGGCTATAAAAATAGGCAATACCATAGGGTCAAACTTCAATTTTAATGAAGCTACTGAAAGTGTAGTCTCAGCAAGGTTAGCAAAAAAATCTACTTTTGTACTCCCAATATGCCCTGACTTTTGGTCTAACAATAACCCTACTGCTTCGCCAGTTTTCAGTCTTTTTGCCATGGCAAGCATGGCTTGTTTTTTATTTACAGGTTCATTTCCATATTTACGTCTAAAGGGCAAGGTAATGTTTTCATCTATGTAGTGGTTGTTCCCTTTTCTCCCTACTGCTAACATAGGTAGCCCATGTTTCGCTAAGAAATGTGCTGCTAATTCCCAGTTAGAAAAATGTGCTGTGAGTACTACTATGCCATTGGGACTTTGTTTTACAATCGTATTTAATTTTTCTATACTCTCGTCAAGGTTTACTATTGCTGCATCAATATCAAATCGATTTACCAACATAAGTAGTATTTCTGAAATTGTTTTAGAGAGTTCAATATATACTTCTTTAGAAAGGGTTTGAATCTCTTGTTCTGACTTTTGAGGATACGCCATGCTAAGATTATCTATAGTGAGGAAACGTCTTCTTTTATCTATATAATAGCTCAGTAAAGTGAGGCTTTTAACGAAACCATACATAAAGGATTTAGGCAGTACTTTTGCAAACCATAAAAATAGTTTTACAAAAGTATATTCAATCTTTTCTCTCATTATGCATCCCAAATGTATTTAATACTTATTTTACCCAAATAGGCTAAAGACTTTAATAGACACCATGAGACCCTTTCAATTTAATTAGATATAATTTCACTCATAAAATACCTCCCAACAAGGAATAAGATGTGATTGGAATCGTCGATTACAACATGGGTAACCTAGCCTCTGTCATCAATGCATTTAAAAAAGTAGGTGCAGATGCTAGACTAGAATCTAACCCTTCAAAACTTGACCAATACGACAAACTCATCTTACCAGGTGTTGGTGCATTTGGTGATGCTATGGAACACTTAAAAAGTAACGGCATGGATGAAGCAGTTATCACCTATGCTAAGACAGGTAAACCTCTACTTGGCATCTGTCTAGGCATGCAACTGCTTTTTGACAGCTCAGAAGAATTTGGCTCTACCAAAGGTTTAGGTCTCATACCTGGTAAAGTGGTAGCTTTTGAGGAGTCTAGGTTTGACCACCCTCAAAAAGTACCCCACATGGGTTGGAACGAACTCTTCCAACAACCTGTAGGGGCAGACCTAAGTGTCTGCCCTCTATATGAGGGCTTACCAAATGATTTCTACCTCTATTTCGTTCACTCATACCACGCAGTATGTGATGACAAATACGCCATAGGTAAAACACACTATGGTTACGCGTTTGTCTCTGCTGTACAAAATGGCAATATCTACGGCATACAGCCCCACCCAGAAAAAAGCCATGAAAATGGTTTGAAGATTATAGAAAATTTCGCAAAAATATAGGAATAATATAACATGACAATACTCCCAGCAATCGACCTCAAAGACGGAAAAGCCGTAAGACTTAGTAAAGGGCTCATGGACTCTGCCAAAATTTACTCAGACGAACCATGGCAAGTGGCTAAAAAGTTTGAAGAGCTAGGAAGTGAGTGGGTTCACCTTGTAGACCTTAACGGTGCATTTGCAGGTAAGCCTGAAAACTTAGAGCAGATAAAACAAATACGTAAACACTGCAACCTCAAACTAGAACTTGGTGGTGGCATACGCGACGAAGAGACTATCAAAATGTACTTGGAGCTTGGTATTGACAGACTTATCTTGGGTTCCATAGCCGTGAAAGATGCTCAGTTTGTCAAAGACATGGCAGCGAAGTACCCTATAGTTGTCGGCATAGACGCCATAGATGGTATGGTAGCGGTTGAGGGTTGGGCGGAGACCTCTGACATGAAGGCTACAGACTTAGCCAAAGAGTTTGCAGCCTGTGGCGTGCAAGCCATCATTTGTACCGATGTAGGACGTGACGGTATGATGACTGGCGTAAACATAGCGTTTACAAAAGAGATACAAAAAGCTTCAGGACTAGAGACCATTGCGAGTGGTGGACTCAAAGACATGACAGACATCAACGGGCTTATAGATGCTGGCATTGATGGAACTATAGTGGGGAAAGCATTTTACGAAGGAACACTTGACCTAAAACAAGCATTTACAGTTGCAAATGCAAAATAATTACTATGAACTTACCATCACACTTAAAGATGACTTCGCAGAGTTCATCGCAGACTTTGTAGCAAACATCGCAGGTGATGGAGGCGTAGAGATAGGACAGGGCCAAATCATCGTACGTAGTGAATCTGATTTAACTTTCGTTAAAGATGCTCTTGTATCCTTGGCAGGCACTTTAAGTGGGTCTATCGACATGAACTATAAGCTTGAAGAGAAAGAAAATAAAGATTGGATAAAGTCTTACCAAGATAGTATAGAACCTATAGAAGCTGGAAAGTTTTATATCTTCCCAAGCTGGTATGCACCAAAAGAGGGTTTGATAAACATAAAAATAGACCCTGCTCTAGCCTTTGGTTCAGGGCATCATGCTACGACATTTTCATGCTTAAAAGCTATCTCTGAGTATGTCAATAAAGAAGACTCAGTTATAGATGTAGGCTGTGGTTCTGGCATATTAGGGTTAGCTTGTAAAAAACTAGGTGCTTCTGTTGCACTCTGTGATACAGACCCTATTTCGGTTGAAAGCTGTGAAAGAAACTTTATTTTAAATGAAGAGACCTACGATACACTTTGGGAAGGTTCTATTGATAAAGCAAAAGGCACCTATGATGTAGTGATTGCAAATATCATTGCAGATGTACTAAGGTTCATCGCAAAAGATTTAAAATCTTCTTGTAAAAAAGATGGACTTTTAATACTTTCAGGTATTTTAGACAAAAAAGAAGAGTCTGTGAAAAAATCTTTTAAAGACCTAACACTTGTGCAAAGAACACTAAAAGATGAGTGGGTAACACTTATTTATAAGAAAGTATAGATAAAATCACATAAAAGTAAAAGGATACATAGCTAATGGCTAATGATAATAACGACAACAATAACAATAACTTTTTCAACAATAATCCACTATTGGCATTTGCAATCTTCTCTATCGTTATCATTTTGATCTTCAAATCATTTGTAGGTGATGGTGAAGGTCTTGGTAATATGATAAATGGAAACAATAATGCCACACAAACAAAGTCGGTCACATACTCTGAAATAAAAAAAGAGATAGAAAAAGGTAGCATCAGCTCTGTTAAACTAACTCCCACAACCATAGAAGCGATAGCTGAAAGTGATGGACGTAAGGTGCGTTTTGTTGCACAAAATGTCCCTACTTATGACAAAGACCTCATACCTCTTTTAGAAGAAAAAAAAATTAAATATGAAGGTATCATGGGTGGAGGTTTCCTTTCTGATCTTCTAGGTTCACTTTTACCAATCCTGATTTTCTTTGGTATTTGGATATTTCTTGCGAAAAAGATGTCTAAAGGTATGGGTGGAATGCTTGGCAACCCAGGTAAGGCAGACAAACTCATAAACTCAGAAAAACCAGAGACAAAATTTTCAGATGTTCAAGGAGTAGAAGAAGCCAAAGATGAAGTCAAAGAAATAGTTGATTTCTTAAAGTTTCCAGAACGCTACATGGAGTTAGGGGCTAAAATACCTAAAGGTCTACTCTTGGTAGGTCCTCCAGGTACAGGTAAAACACTACTTGCTAAAGCAGTTGCGGGTGAAGCATCTGTTCCTTTCTTTTCAGTGAGTGGTTCAGGATTTATAGAGATGTTTGTAGGGGTTGGAGCATCACGTGTACGTGACCTTTTTGCTCAAGCAAAAAAAGAAGCCCCTTCCATCATATTTATAGATGAGATAGACGCTATTGGTAAGTCTAGAGCAAGTGGTGGTCAAATGGGTGGGAATGATGAGAGAGAACAAACCTTAAACCAACTCCTGGCAGAAATGGATGGTTTCGGTACAGACACGCCAGTCATTGTACTCGCTGCTACCAACAGACCTGAGATACTCGATGCTGCATTGCTAAGAGCTGGACGTTTTGACAGACAAGTACTGGTAGACAAGCCTGACTTTGATGGTCGTCTTGCCATATTAAAAGTACACTCCAAGGGTGTTAAACTTTCACGCACAGTAGACCTTTCTGTTGTAGCCAAGCAAACTGCAGGGCTAGCAGGTGCAGACTTAGCAAACATCATCAACGAAGGTGCTTTACTTGCAGGGCGTGCGAACAAAAAAGAGATAGAACAAGCTGATTTACTAGAAGCCATAGAACGTTCATTTGTAGGATTAGAAAAGAAAAACCGTAAGATTTCAGAAGTCGAAAAACGTATCGTAGCCTACCACGAAAGTGGACATGCGCTTATGGCAGAACTTACCAAAGGTGCTACGCGGGTTACCAAAGTTTCCATCATCCCACGTGGGCTTGGAGCTTTGGGCTATACCCTACACTTACCAGATGATGAAGACAGATTTTTAAAACAAAAGCATGAGCTTATGGCAGAGATAGATGTACTTCTTGGTGGTCGTGCAGCAGAAGAGGTGTTCATAAAAGAGATAAGTACTGGTGCAGGTAATGACTTAGACCGTGCCACAGCCATACTCAAAGACATGATATCTGTCTACGGTATGACAGATGTAGCGGGACTCATGGTACTCTCACGCTCATCTAACTCTTTCCTGGGTGGTGGTGCAGTCAGTACAGACTACAGTGAAAAGATGGCTGAAGAAATGGACAACTTCATCAAGTCAACCCTTCGTGAACGTTACGAATTTGTAAAGACAACACTAAGTGAGTACAGCCAAGCTATAGAAAATATGACAGCAGTGCTCCTTGATGTTGAAGTAATAGAAGGTAAAAAAGTACGTTCTATCATCGCTGATTTTGAAAAAGACAATGGCATGGAAAGCCGTCTTGCACATGGTGAAAAAATAGCAAAATCCGAAGCCATGGCAAAAGCACAAAAAGAAGCTTTTGATGCAGAATTAGCAGCAGAAGTTGCGAAAGAAAAAGAAGAAAAAGATAATAAAGAGGCATAAATTTGTCTTTAAAAATCTTGCTCTTTTTCTTCTTTTTGGTTATACTAGCAAAAATACATAGGAGAATTTTATGAAAACAATCATTTATACAAACACTATTTTCACGCAAGATAGTTCTCTCCTGCTACTCTTACTATCATAGAACGCTTTTAAAGCAAAGCTTAAAAACTACGTTGTCACTGAGACTACTTCAGCAGTAGGCTCATATGCCTAGTCATATTTTAGGCTTCATATCTAATAATTATATATTAAATACATTCATTTCCAATACACCTAACCAAGTTTTAGGTAAAATTAGACAATTTATAGCGTATTACGCTTTTACACATTAAGGTAATAAAATGAGCACAGAAATAATAAAAATATTTGACACAACATTAAGGGACGGTGAGCAAAGCCCAGGGGCTTCTATGAACACCGAAGAGAAAATCCAAATCGCCGCACAGTTGGAGCGTTTGGGTGTAGACATCATAGAGGCAGGTTTTGCAGCAGCGAGCCCTGGGGACTTTGATGCCATAGACAAGATAGCACAGCGTGTGACTAACTCTACGGTATGTTCTTTAGCACGTGCTACAGATGCTGACGTAAAAGCAGCAGGCGAAGCCATAGCCAAAGCGAAAATGAAACGTATACATACCTTCATCGCAACGTCCAAGATACACATGGAATATAAGTTAAAAATGAAACCTGATGAAGTCATAAAAAGAGCTGTACGTGCTGTAGAGTATGCACGTACTTTTGTAGATGATGTAGAATTTAGCTGTGAAGATGCAGGACGTTCTGACATGTCATTTATGAAAGAAATCTCTGACGCCGTCATAACTGCAGGTGCTACCACCATAAACTTGCCAGACACCGTAGGGTTTAGACTTCCTTTTGAGATAGGGGCTATGGTCAAAGAGATGAGTAAGTATGTAGGCAACAGAGCCATCATATCCGTGCATAACCACAACGACTTAGGCTTAGGGGTTGCTAACTCCTTAGAAGCGGTCATAAACGGTGCTAGACAGGTAGAATGTACCATCAACGGTTTGGGTGAACGTGCAGGAAATGCTGCACTTGAAGAGATAGTCATGACATTAAAAACACGGTCTGATGTTTTTTCTGACTATACCACGAATATCAACTCTAAAGAGATATACCCATCTAGTAGGTTGATAGCCAACATCACAGGCATAGAACCACAACCAAACAAAGCCATAGTCGGTAAAAATGCTTTCGCTCATGAGTCTGGTATACACCAAGATGGTATGTTGAAAAACAAAGAGACTTACGAAATTATCAGCCCTGCTGACATAGGTTTAGACATGGATGACACATTGGTTTTAGGTAAACACTCTGGACGTGCAGCATTTAAAGATAAGTTGTCAAAATTAGGCTTTACTTTAAATGATGATGAATTAAATACATCGTTTGAACGCTTCAAAATCTTAGCCGATAAGAAAAAAGAAATTTATGATGATGACTTAAGAGCTTTAGTGACCAACGAAATGACAAAGTCTGAACAAATCTATGAATTAATCTCTTTACAGTTGATGGACTGCTCCAACGGTGTCCCCTCTGCTGCAGTAAAGATAAAAAAAGATGACAACGAAATCATAGAAGCAGGTATTGGAGAAGGTACTATAGATGCTATTTTCAAGACGATAGACCGCATATCTGGGTACACTGGTCAGTTGTTAGACTACAAGGTTAAGTCTGTGAGTAAAGGTAAAGATGCTTTGGCTTCTGTGACTGTTAAGGTATCTTTTAATGGAGAACCAGCCATCATAGGACATGGACTTAACATAGACACTATGTTAGCCTCAGCCAGAGCCTATATAGGTGCTTTAAATTCTTATTTGAGTATGGAAGGGAAGTTGAAAGCTAGATATACAGATAGCTCTAAAACTGTTTGACCGTAGGGTGTTGTGCCCTCATAACACCTTTTAATGGATATTTTAATTTGGTGTTTCGGGGGACAACACCCTACATATACTTCTTCAATACCTCAGGAATCTCAATACTCCCATCCTCATTTTGATAATTCTCCATAATCGCCACAATCGTACGTCCCACTGCAAGGGAAGAGCCATTGAGCGTATGCACAAAACGGTTCTTCTTCCCATCCTTAAAACGTATCTTGGCACGTCTTGCCTGGAAGTCTCTAGTGTTAGAGATAGAAGATATTTCACGGTACTGATTTTGACCAGGGAGCCATACTTCTAAGTCTATGGTGGTCGCTGCTGAGAAACCTAAGTCTCCACCACAAAGCTCTACTACTCTATGTGGTAAACCAAGCTGAGTTAGTATACTTGAAGCATTCTCTACCATAAGGTTAAATACCTCTTCCGATTTATCTGGATGGGCGATGGCTACCATCTCTATTTTGTTAAACTGATGCTGTCTTATGATACCTCTAGTATCACGACCAGCCGACCCAGCTTCTTTTCTAAAACATGGTGTGTAACCTGTCATAAGAAGTGGCAGTTCTTTTTCAGGGAGTATTTCATCATTATACATGTTGGTCAAAGGTACTTCTGCTGTAGGGATGAGATACAGGTCTTCTCCATCTATCTTAAACAAGTCATCTTCAAACTTAGGAAGCTGTCCTGTGCCTTGAAGCATCGCAGCGTTATTGATAAACGGCACAGAATGCTCTATAAATCCCTTTTTAGCATTGGTATCAAGGAAGAAGTTAATGAGAGCTCTCTCAAGCCTAGAAGCCTCACCACGAAGTACTGAGAAACGAGACTTCGCAAGCTTCACTCCACGTTCAAAGTCTATCCAACCATTAATTTCTGAGAGTTCCCAATGTTCTTTAGGTTTGAAAGTAAATTCTTTAGGTTCAAGTACTTTACGAAGTTCCACATTGTCATCTTCTGATGCACCTTCTGGCACAGAGTCATCAGGGAAGTTAGGCATAGCAAGTGCCACAGAGTAAAGAGCCTCTTCTGCCTCACGTGCTTGCTCTTGCACCGGCACCATAGCTTCTTTGTTAGCATCTACTTTTGCTTTAAGTTCAGCAATGTCTTTGCCCTCTTTTTTATACTGTCCAAAAAGTTTAGACATAGTATTCTGCTCAGCCTTCATAGACTCTAACTTTGCATTACTCTCTTTGAGTGTTTTAAAAAGATTTTGTAAGTTTTCAAGTGTAGCTGTTTCTACACCTTTTTTTTGAAGTTTTGCAGATGCTTCTTCAAGATTATTTTGGAGGTATTTTAAGTCTATCATGTGAATTAGCCTAAAGTTGAAATGTTTATGGAATTATAGTAGAAAGTTTTGAAAAGAAGAAATAGACTGTAAGAGAATAACTCTCACACTCTATCGATTAAAAATTAGGTTCATCATTTACCTGACAATTTTCAAAAGTAACAGAACCGCCATCTGCAGTTGCATTGACTTCAAATGTTAAATATGCTACACCATCATTTACACAAGATGCAGGATTATTACTATCAACTAGAGCAATTCCTGTAATACCTTCAGCTGTTTTAATGACACATGAAAATGTTGAATTAATCACAGAATAAAGATCACTGCCTGTATCAATGACACCAGCTAATGTAATCCTTTGATTCGTTGCATTTTTGTTTATAGGAAAGGTATTTCCTTTTAGTGGTAAATGATGAGAGAGTGTTACTTCGTGCACTTCTCCACTTCGTAGAACTTCATCTGTTTGAGGGTTTAGTCCAGTCATGTTTACCATTAACATCACTCTTTTACCTATCATGTAGGCATCATGTTTTACTGTGACAACCGCCTGACCATCTTCATTAAGTTGGTAAGTACCGTCTGTAGAGTCTACTACTATAACAGCTTCTTCATAGGCGTTAGAACAAAATTTATCTCTAAAGTTATATCCAACTGCCATACCTAACCCTGTGTAGGCTTCACCGGCATACGCATTAGAAAGTTTTAATGTATCTCCTGCCATTGAACCTTTTTCAATATTCCATTTTCCATTTGCTTCATAGGTATTGACACCACCAAATACGGCAACAAATGCTCGATTTTCATCAATATCATTTGTATTAAAAGGAGAAAGGCCTCCTGCTAAGTCAAGTCTTGCACTATCGCCATCAGGTGTTAAATTGGCAGTTATTTTTCCTGAAGCTGGCAAGCGTGTATCTGAGAAACGTCCATATAACATCTCTCTACCATTGGCATCTTTTGCAAAACTAGCCATAGCACTCACATTTATTACACCTGTATTGCTTATAGGGTTAGAACTTGCATCTGTTGCTTGTACTATGAACTTATGTTCAAATTGTTTAGTAGCGGCATTGTATTCAACACCAGCACTGTTAATGGAAAAAGCAGTAGGTTCCCCCGAAATGATTGCCATTGAAAAGAGTTGTCCTCTTGTTTGCAATTGTCCATTTTTATTTGTATATTCTATCACCACTGCTATAGGAGCTAGTCCTGCATTGAGTTTATCTGCAGTCATAAGTACTGAAATTCCATTTCTTCCACTTAGTGGACCTATACTTGCTACAGGTGTTCCTCCACCTTCAGGTGTTAATTTAAGAATACTTGGATCTTGTGAAGTCACAGTAATACTTTTTATACTACTGTTTGCTATTGGGGCTTTTGTGTCTTTGTCTATAAGTGTCACAATAGCATTGCTTCTTGCATCTAAACTTAAATTATAAGCTCCTCCTGTAGGCACAAAAGTAATAAAATAATTAATATCATCTATAAGTTCAACAGGCGGTATGATAGCAGTTGTTGTAAGATTTATCACCGTAGTATCGCATACTAATGGATCTTCTTCTAAACAGAACTTTACTGTTAAATTATTATCTACCATTGATGCAGGTGATGTATAGTTAAAAATTGCATCTCCTGCATCATCTGTTTCAACTACAAGTGGTGTAAAACTACCATGTGTAACTGTACTTGATATTTTAATACCTTTTTGTGGGGAACCTAAATTTCCTTTGGTCACCCGTAAGCGTATTTCTTTCATGATACCTGTTTCATTGATATCAATTCTCTTATCTAAAACCTCAAGTTTCAAATTCGCTACATTCTCAAATATTATGAAATTTGAAGGTATATTTGTACTTTTAGTTGTGAATGACTCCGTAGTAGTTTCTCCCCCTTGGGCAAGTACGACTGTTCCTTTTACTTGATATGAAGTTGGTATACATGCAGGATCTTGTAATGTCCCTGTAATTGTTAGATTTTTAGAAGGGTTAGTAGCATTTAATACTGTACTACTAGGTACTACAGACAGTGTCCCAGGCATAATAGAACAACTATTTAATATAATATCCATATTGCTTAATGTTGCAGTGACAGAATCAGCATAGCCACTTGAAACTGTCATATCAGTTGAAAAGTTACCATTACTAGTATCTATAGTCATCCCAACTATAGAAGAGTTGACATTTCCAGATACACTACTACCGCCTCCACTACTTAGTCCATCTTCTTTTTCATTACTCCCACAAGCAGAGAAAACCAATGCCATAGTAATAAATAGCGTATATAAACTTTTTTTATTCATCTTTTAATCCTTCTTAAAAATGATAGTGTAAACCTAAAAGGAAATCACTTTCGTGATCGAAAGCATCTGCACTTGAAAGAGAATATCTATATGATAAATCTACATCAAACTGTTCGATGATGTTTAGTATAACACCTGCTTGTGCACCATAAACAAGTCCATTCTCATCAATGCCACCTTGTTCATAGTTTGCATAACCTGTATTCACCCCAAGATATGGTTGTGCGGTAAAGTCTTCAAGTGCATCATATTTGAAAAATAAATAATCTATAGAAAGGTATAATTTTTCTACGGCATATTGATCTTTATCATAATGGTTAAAGCCTATAGTTGTTCTCCACTCTTCATTTTGTGCACCAACGCGTACACCATAAGATATGCCATCACTTGTCATACTTGGTTGTTCCCCTTGTACTTCTGTTGATGCAATCTCGATTCCTATAAATGTTTCACTCGTTGAAATATCGGCATAAGCCATGTTCCCAAATACTGTACATAAAAGTACCATAGTCATTTTTTTAAGCATATTAAACTCCTTGTCCTGTTTTTAAAATATTGCATGTTTAATGCGTGTTTATAACAATAACATATTTTTATATTTTTTAAGATTAAATAGTTTAAAAATTGTATTAGAATAGAAGGTGTATTTATGAAAATTTAATGAAGTGGTGTCAAGAGAGGGACTTGAACCCTCGACCTCCGGCTTATGAGACCAGCGCTCTAACCAGCTGAGCTACCTTGACTTATTGTGAAGAGACGGAATTTTAGCTAAACATACCTTATAACTGTCAATAGTTTTAGTAAAAATTAAAAAAAAGAGTTTTATTTTGAAATACTTTTTATACTTTAGTCATATAGACTCATATAAATTAAACACTTTTAAGAAAGTTATTGACATTTTAAAAAAAAATGACTAGAATGCCATTACAAAATTACTACAATAAAGGAGTCACTATGGCATTCGAACCATTAAAAGACAGGATACTTGTTCTACGTGAAGAACAGTCAAATCAAACCGCTTCTGGGCTATATATCCCAGATACAGCAAAAGAAAAACCACTAGAGGGAAAAGTTGTTGCGGTTGGACCAGATGCAAAAAATGATGGTATAAATAAAAATGATACTGTTGTATTTGCAAACTATACAGGAATGGAAATCACTATTGAAGGTGTAGAGTATCTCATTTTAAAGAGTGAAGAAGTTTTAGGTTTAATTAAATAAGAAAGGATTAAAAATGGCAAAAGAAATATTTTTTTCAGACAAAGCAAGATCAGGACTTTATGAAGGTGTAACTAAACTTACAAATGCAGTCAAAGTAACAATGGGACCTAGAGGTCGAAATGTACTTATACAAAAATCATATGGAGCACCTCACATTACTAAAGATGGTGTCTCTGTTGCACGTGAAATAGAGCTAGAAGATTCTCTTGAAAATATGGGAGCACAACTTGTTAAGGAAGTCTCTTCAAATACTGCAGATGAAGCAGGAGATGGAACAACAACAGCTACGGTACTCGCACATGCTATATTCAAAGAAGGTCTGCGTAATATTACTGCTGGAGCAAACCCGATAGAAGTAAAGCGTGGTATGGACAAGTCAAGTACTGCCATCATCGAAGAACTTAAAAAAATCTCTAAAGAAGTGAAAGATAAAAAAGAAATAGCCCAAGTGGCAACTATTTCTGCAAACTCAGATGAGACTATCGGTAACCTCATAGCTGAAGCTATGGAAAAAGTAGGCAAAGATGGTGTTATTACAGTAGAAGAAGCCAAAGGCATTGATGATGACCTTGACGTGGTAGAAGGTATGCAGTTTGATAGAGGGTATATCTCGCCATACTTTGTAACCAATACAGAAAAAATGACGTGTGAGTTGGAAGCTCCGATTATTCTATTAACAGACAGCAAAATAAATTCACTTAAAGATTTAGTGCCATTACTAGAACAAGTACAACAAAGTGGTAGACCTCTTTTGATTATCGCTGATGATATTGAGGGAGAAGCACTTTCAACTTTGGTACTCAATAAGCTTAAAGGGGTACTGAACATTACAGCGGTTAAAGCTCCTGGCTTTGGTGATAGAAAAAAAGAGATGCTTAAAGATATCGCCATCTTAGCGGGTGCTACACTCATTACTGAAGAGCTTGGACTTACATTAGAAAAAGTAACGCTTGAAGATCTTGGACAAGCAGCTAGAGTCGTTATAGATAAAGACAACACTGTCATTGTCGATGGCAAAGGAGATAAAGATGCTGTCGTTTCTCGTGTCAATGAGATAAAAGCACAAATAGAAACCACTTCTAGCGAATATGACAAAGAGAAGCTTCAAGAGCGTCTTGCTAAACTCTCTGGTGGTGTGGCTGTCATTAAAGTGGGAGCAGCTACAGAGACAGAGATGAAAGAGAAAAAAGACAGAGTAGATGATGCCCTTTCTGCAACTAAGGCTGCGGTAGATGAAGGTATCGTCATAGGTGGTGGAGCAGCACTTATAAAAGCGAGTCAATCGGTTCAACTTGATCTTAAAGAAGATGAAGCCGTAGGTGCGGAAATCATTTTAAGAGCAATGTTTGCACCCATGAAGCAAATCGCACAAAATGCTGGTTTTGATGCAGGGGTTGTCGCAGATAAAATTGCAAATTCTTCTGAGGCAAACTTAGGGTTCAATGCAGCAACTGGAGAATATGTAGATATGCTTGAAGCTGGCATCATTGACCCACTTAAAGTAGCACGTGTAGCACTTCAAAATGCAACTTCTGTAGCTTCATTACTTCTTACAACGGAAGCAACAGTATCCGATATACCTGAAGAAAAAACAGCAGAAATGCCTCCAATGGGTGGAGGAATGCCAGGTATGATGTGAGACCCGTAAATAAAAAGTGAATAGTTTCACTTTTTTAGGGTCGATGTAATCCCGCAACGAAGAGAGGACAAACTGAAGTGGTCGTAGCGAATGCGTAGCCACGTAGGATAAACTAAAACGTAACTTTAAATTTACGCTTATCTACACACTTAATAATTCTTGAAACTCTTTTACTGGAAGTGGTTTAGAAAATAAATATCCTTGTGCATAATCACACTTATACTCATGTAAAAGTGAAAGTTCTTTTGAAGTTTCCACACCTTCTGCTACTACTTCGATATTTAAAGTGTGTGCTAAAAGAATAATAGCTTTAACAATATGTTGATGCTCTGCACTTGAAGACAAATCAAAAATAAGTGCTCTGTCAATTTTTATCATTGACAGGGGAAATTGTTCTAAGTATTTTATTGATGTTACACCAGATCCAAAGTGATCTATGGACACAGAAAGACCTAAATCTTTAAAAAGTTTAAAATCCATGGCTGTCTTCTCAAGATGTGCCATAGCAGCATTTTCAGTAGTATCTAAATTAAAGTCTTCTGGATTCACCCCATGTCTTTTAAAGAGTCCTTCTAACTTTTCAATGAGTGTATCAACTTGCATTTCTTCTAAAGAAATGTTTAATGTAATTTGAAATCTATTTAAACCTTCCCCATCCCATTTTTTGCGTTGCATAATTGCCTCATTAAATACATATTCCCCTATGTCTACCATGAGTCCTGCTTGTTTTGCTGTATCTAAAAACTTATCTGCTGGGATAAGTCCTAACTCAGGATGCTCCCAACGTATCAAAGCTTCTGCACCTATTAAGCTTTCATCCTTTAAAGAAAATATAGGCTGATAATACAGTACAAATTCATTATTTCTCAATGCATTGCGAATTTCTTCACTCATTCTAATAATATCTCTGCCTATCGACTGGTAATCTGTAGAAAAAAATTCTATGTTTGCTGTATTCTCTTTTTCTGCTTCTCCTAGTGCAATATAAACATGATTAATAAGCTTTAGTGCATTCTCACCATTTTCAGGGAACTTTACAATACCCACTGAAGAGCTAATACTAATTGGACTATTTTTTGTATATAGATTTTGTATATCAAGAATAGTATCTTTAGCTATTTGACGAATCATTTCATCATCAGATATCGTTTCTATAAGCATTAAAAATTTATCTCCATCCATACGATAAATATGAATACCATCATCCTTCTTTGTCTCAAAATAATTTGCTATTTTTCGTATAATTTGATTTGTAAAACCTAATCCCAACGTAGACTGAAACTCTCTAAAATGATCAATACCAAATAAATACACTGCAAAAGTTGCTGTAGTATTTTGACTTTTCATAATGAGCCCATTTATCTCAGTTAACGCAGAAAATTGACTTGGTAGTCCTGTAAAAAAATCTATGGCACCATCTTGCTGTGTAGTATCTGAATCAACCATTTCAAGATTCTTCATATCTATAATACAGGTAATT
>Ga0256840_1000348_pt1 | contig 47762 bp, 44 predicted proteins | sample 355202metaG_FD_185969 | JGI IMG/M metagenome (GOLD analysis project Ga0256840, IMG submission 185969) | Hydrothermal vent microbial communities from Mid Atlantic Ridge, Atlantic Ocean - 355-202 | ecosystem: Environmental > Aquatic > Marine > Hydrothermal vents | place: Atlantic Ocean: Mid...
CCTTTCGTTTGTTTTGTCCACAACGATTATACGAGGATTTCATGCCCATTTTCAATGACCGATGTCTTTGATTTTACTCAACATTCATCTCGTTAACTCGACTTGCATAATTTGAGTTTGAAGTAATTAAATATGCTATTGTGAATATAGTCACCACTCTGTTGAGAGGTTTTCCTCTTCCATGCAAGACAGGAGTGATTAAAATAGGCAATCCTAATAAAAACTCACCCGTCTTTCTAACAGCAAACTTCGTATTGACTGCCCAGAGAGTGAAAAAAGCTTTAAACGGTACAGATTGTTACCTTCTTGTCGCAAATAGTCGTGGAATTAACGTATGGTGCTCTGCAGCAGGAGGGTATTTTACCAATCACGATGTTATCTCAAGTTTGAAAGTCAGTGGGATTGAAAAGCTTGTAACCCACAGAAATGTGGTACTCCCACAACTTGCGGCAGCAGGTATTGAATCAAGAGTTATTTCAGAAAAAACTGGATGGAATGTGATCTGGGGTCCTGTTTATGCAAAAGATATCCCAAAATTTATGGAAAACGAATTTAGGAAAACACCACAAATGCGAGAAGTCAAATTTCCTTTGATGCAGCGAATTGAGATCGCTGTTATGTGGGCATTTCCATTTTCAATTATAGCGGGTCTTATAACAACTCTTTTCTGGCGCAACATGGTCTTACCTTTAATCTCTCTTATATGGGCTCTACCGTTTTTGATTTTTATGCCTTTCCCTCTTTATTCTAATTTGCTAAATCCCCAGAAGAAAGGAACCAAATTCAGTAAATACACCGTTGTTTTTGATTTCAATCGTGTTCCATTGATTCTGGAGGGAATCGTTTTGTTTTGTCTCATCATCTACAGCGTTTTGGCAGGCACCTTTACCTGGGAATTCATCCTGCGTTGGGGATTTATTTCATTCGTTGTCACTCTCATGATAAGTATTGATTTAATGGGCAGTACCCCTGTTTACAAAAGTGGTTTACATGAGGAACGATTTTTAAAAGTCGTCCTAAATGATAAAAAATGTGACGGTTGCGGCTTTTGCAAAGAAGTTTGCCCAAAAAATTGCTATGAAATTGACAAAATTCGGCATCTTGCAACAATGCCGAGATTAAATCAATGTGTCCAGTGTGGCGCTTGCATCGTTCAATGTCCTCAAGATGCTCTTTGCTTCCAAAACTCTAAAGGCGAAATAATTTCCCCAGAAGTCCTCAGAAAATTCAAGTTAAATCTTATGGGAAAAAGGGCTGTGAAAATAGAAAGAAGATAACAAGAAAATGTGTCAACACCGACCAAAAACGGGAGGTTCCATCGCTTTAAATCACTCACAAATCTTGCTCCTACAAGATTCTTAACCATCCATCCTTCATAAAGAACTGATAGAACATCCTGAATTTCTGCTTCTCAATCGGACTATTGGTAAAGACGCACAATATGAGTTAATTAATTCCTATACTTTGATACAGCGACCCGATCTTTTCGGCTATTTTTACAAATACTTTGACGAGCTGTGGATCAAATTGAGTGCCCGAGTTTTTTACAATTTCATCCACAGCTTCAAGAAAAGTCATTGCTTTTTTATAAGGTCTTTTGCTGACAATGGCATCAAAGGAATCAGAAATAGAAACTATTCGGGCTTCTATCGGAATTTTTTCACCTTTAAGCCCCGCTGGATAACCACTTCCATCATATTTCTCGTGGTGACAAAGAGCTATTCTTCGTGCGCGCTTCAAGACTTCAAATTTACTTTCAAGAATATGTGCGCCTATTTTGGTATGGGTTTTCATGATTTCCCATTCATCAGCACTCAAAGGCCCTTCCTTGAACAAGATCATATCTGGGATTCCGATTTTTCCTATGTCATGAAGAGGAGCCGTAAGACGCATTTCTATAACCTCTCGAGGCGACATATCTGTTCCCTCAGCGAGTAGTTCAGAGATTTTCCCCACTCTTTGAGTATGATTGGCCGTTTCATTATCCCGAATGGCGGCAATGTTGTCTAATTTCTTTAAAAGCTCAAAGGATAAGATTTCGTTTTCTCTTGTAGCCTTTATCATGTTGCTTATCCACTTGCGAAAATCCTCAAGTCTTCCAGGAGCGTAAGGTTTTCTTATTTTCGATGCCGCTGCTAAAGAATATAGAGTGGTTTTAAATTCCTCCATATCTATTGGCATACTCATCACTTCATCCACTCCGGAGTTCAAAATTTCATTTCTAACCCTCTCGTTTTTGTAAGGAAGTACAGCGATCAACAAAGAACCATCATTCTTTTTTCGGATGTCTTTGATTTTTGCTAAGTCTTCTTCATCTTGAATACCAATTAAGGCAATACTAATATCCGAAGGGTCTTCTGGAAGTGGAAAGATCTCTATACCAGATCCCTTCAAAGATGAAAGGAGAATATTTTCCATGAGTTTGTCCTTAAAAGAAACAAAGATTTTCATCTTATTATATCTCCATGGGCGGGCGTAGCCCGCCCTACAACAGAATTTACAATCCGCGTTCTTTAAGTTTTCTCACAAGAAAACTCGCAACATCTGCTCCATGAGTACCACGCCCGAAGCCGGCATCTACACCAGCAGCCTTGGCAAGTTCATTAGTTATCTGCGTTCCGCCAGCTACGATAATAAACTTATCACGTACACCTTTCTCAACAGCAAGCTCGTTGAGTTTTTTCATGTTGTGGACGTGTACATCATTATGAGTAACAATCATCGAAGCAAAAATGGCATCTGCATCAGCTTCTATAGCAGCATCTATGAGTTTTTCAACTGGTACACTTGTTCCAAGGTAAATATATGATATACCGTATTTTTCAATGCCTCCATGTTTTATATCAAGAATTTCTCGAAGACCAACAGAATGTTCATCGTTTCCAACTGTACCTGCTACGATGGTTATCGGATGTTCTTTGAAAAATTGTGCGATTTCATCGTCTGAAAGAGGTTTTACACGTTCTGGAAGTTTCAAATTTGTTTTTTCAATCGCAAATGGTACTTTTGCTTTTATCTCGATGTAAGTTCCTTCAGCTGGGTGGAGAATCGTTCTGTGGATAACATTTATATCTGTTAGCCCCATGCGCTTAGCTGTCTCTATCGCTGCTGCTTCTGCGATCTCTTCTTTTTCAGCGAATGTCATATCTATTTGCACTGTCCCGTCATTTGCCCATTCCACTTCGGGTTTCAAAAGATTCTTTTTTTTCATTTCTTTAACTTTATCTAAGCGAACGTTTACGTTATCACTTTCATCCAATTCATCTACGTACTTGATCTTTGAATGGTCGCAAAGTGTGCATCCGTCTATAAGATCACAAGGCTTTTTCAATCCTTGCGGTAATTTATTATAGCCAAAGTGTTGACAAACCGGAGCCATGTAATCTACATCTCTTGGAACTACTGTTCCCGCTGCGATCTCACCATTTTTCTTTCTTTTTATCCCATCGCCTATTCGCTCTGGGTAATAACCATTATCAACAAAAAAACCTTGCTCTACTGCTTCAAAATATCCCCCAACTTCTATGATCTCTTCAAGCATCAAAATAGCTCTCATTTTAAGTTCGCGAACCTTTTCGTTTATCTTTTTTCTATCTATTTTCACGTAATCCTTTATTCCATCTAACGCCACAAGTGCATGCTTGGCTGTTTCTACTCCACGTATAGAATTTATGTGCCATGGTACATTTCTCCCCTCGTCTGGCGTTATGGTAGATTGGATATCAGCTGAAGTTAGCCTCGAGATAAAAGTATCTATCATATGCATTCGAGTGGCATCTATGAGATCAGATTCTATATATCGAGTATTCATTTGTGCCCTAAATTTGTACCCTTCAAAGAGATCTCGAACAGCTACAGCGTAAGGCAAGTTGATCCTCATCGTTGGAGTCGGAGCGGCAGTCGGTGGAACGGTCGAAAGCGCTATATTCTCTTTCTTCATTCCTACCTTCACAGAATAAAGAGAATTTATGGCGTGCTGTACCAGCAATTCTGGCATAACTTTCCAAGATATTCTTGCTGAAGCATTTGCATTATGCGCTCCATCTATTTGAAGCATCCCAGCCCATGCCATTATGTGTTTTGCCACTGCGGCATCAACAAAAGATCTCACGGGATTTATCCCACGATAAAGCACATTATACTGTGGATCTTGGTGTGCACCATTGACACCCTCTTCTGCAAAGAGTACCGCGATCTCGGGACCTGCAACTCCACTCACATACGAGTGAAAATTTATAGGCCTTCCAACTTCATCCTCGATCATGTCAAGGGCTTTTCTTGTAGCGCGAAGTTGTTTTCTTGTTATTGGTATCCCCCCAATTCCTTCAGGAGTACCCTCTATTAATCCGTCTATGTGAGATTGTCCAAGAGTTCGTATGACCATAATGTGATCAGCACCATGCCAAGCAGCCATTCTCATCCTTCTAATGTCATCCTCAAACCTTCCGGACGCTATTTCACTGGTAATTACGACATCTGGTTGAGGATCTATGTTATCAAAATAATGCGCAGCTGGAAGTGGGATCGAACTTTTCAAAAGTTCACTTGTTTGTTCATATGTGTACTCGTTTATATTGAGATCCACTTTCTGCTTTCTCCAAGTCCATCCGCTTCGCCTTGGAGTGTAATGTTCCAGGTCATTCAATATTTCTTCTATGTCCAACTTTTCATTCGGTTTTATCTTTCTCATTTTTGCTCACTTCCACCAAAAAGCGTTCTAACTTCGTCCCAGTGATCTTCTCTTATAAGCAATTCGCCGGCCTTAATATAGTCACTCGTTTTTTTTGACTTTGCAAAACGGTAAACAACATTTCCAGCTCCCTTGCTAAGTAATCCCTGCTCGAGAATCTTGTCAACAAGTGTTTTAGCCATGAGACTATCAAATCCCATTCTTAACAACACTGATCGTTCTATAGAAGGCGAAGTGTGCGTTTTGGCAAGTTCCACGAGAGGATTAACCACTTGTTCAACAAGCTCCCAAAATTTTTTGTTCAGTTCTTCATCCGAAAGGTTTTTCAAATGTGCGCTTCTCTCCTCAAAATCATCTGGCCTTACCATAATCAAAGCACCTCTTTCAATTTCTCTTTTACATTGTCAAATGTCGTATGTGTATCTTCTGACATGAATTCTATTTCCACGTTTGAATATTTTCTTTTACCATAGGTTTTTACTATTTCTTTGAAATAAGACTTTCTCAGTTTCTCAAGTGGGTACTCGATCGTAGCAATTTGATCGATACTTTCTGGTATTGCGATAACTTTACCTGGCTCGTCTTCTCTTATTGGATCTCCAATTTTGACTGTTACACCCATCTTCTTTGCAAATGTCAATTGCGCACTTGGTAATTTTCCGGCACCGGTGTATTCCGTTTCCTGAACCACCACAATCTGATCATTATCCATTTCTCGTGCTATAGCAAGCGCTGCGGTCAAGGACGTATTACCCGCAGGTCCTCTCATTAAGCCTTCGACCTGAGCAAGCGCTTCAGTTGTGAAAAAAACTTCCCCTTGAGTGACCAAAACGTATCTGTCAAGGTACCTTAACGCTCTTGCAGCGTTTCTTGGCACATCTACTCTATCTGGGAATACCGCAAATGGAATCCCAAATCCAGTATGGCCGGTTGTAAAAGATTTTCTGTTAAAGTCAAGGTCACTTGCCATGTGCAATCCATGTAAGTCGACGCTTACTCCCACAACCTGTGTGTTAGTCGCTCCTGCGAGTCTTAAGCCGCGCGCTGTACCGGTAACATTGCCACCCCCGGCATGCGTCACTAACACTGCATCTGGAAATTTACCCTCACGTTTCTTGACTTGCATCGCGACTTCATATCCAAGTGTTTCGATACCAGCTATTCCAAATGGCGTATAAAGCGAAGCATCAAAATATCCCGTTTCGTCAAGTAGCTTCAACGTATAATAAAAAAGCTCAGGTCCAACTGTTAACTGAACAACCTCAGCACCGTACGCTTCGCAAGCACGTCCTTTTTCCAATATCTCAGGCTGTCCTATGTGACGGCTGTCAAAAGCTTCTTGGACAACGATACATCTAAGCCCTCTTTTGGCCGCTTGTGATGCAACAGCTGCCCCATAGTTTCCAGAAGTAGCTGCAATCACACCTTCATATCCATATTTCTTTGCGTGGTACACAGAAACAGAGGCCCTTCTATCCTTAAAACTGCCGGCAGGATTAGCTGCCTCGTCTTTTAAAAATATGCGTGCTCCCTTTCCGGCAGGAGAGTATTTTCGGACGAGCTTTGTAAGATTTTTAAGTTCAACTAAAGGAGTATTCCCAACCTGGGTTTCAAACTGGATTTCACGTATTTCATCTAAAGAATAACCCGCTTCGTTCATCATTTTCTCATAATTGAAAGCAACACCTTCGATCTCGAATTTGGAGTAGTCTACTCCAACGGCACGTTTTATGATTTCTCCACGTTTTTTCATCACATCTTCGTACATTTCAATTCTCCTCCAAAATCCGCTTGAGATTTGGACCAATTTTCAAGAGCTCAGCGATCGGATCGCCAAAATCATGAGTGTAACGTGGGTTGACCTCTACAAGAGTCCCGCTCACGATTCGCCCACTCAATGTGGAAACTTGTACTTCATCTCCTATTTTGGCATCTTCTCTTAAAAATCCATTGACCCACATTTCCAATGGTACTTTTTTTGTATCTTGAGGAAGGTGAGGAGAACGTTCTTCAGCTCTTAACACAATGGCGTGAATTTTTACCCAGTCTCCACGCTTGGCCATCTTCATTCCCCCGCATCCAAGATCCCGTGAGGAACTGGCATGTCCTTCATGGTTAAAAGCCCGGGTTTTGCATCTATAACTGCCGGAATCATGTTAACAGCCATTGCCATTGTGCCCTTTCCACCTGGAATCTCAGGTTTTATCTCCATAGATAAATTTGGATCTCCTTCAATCTGAATAAAATCCCCGGTTTTCACGTTTTCCAGCTCTGGATGAATTTGTTGAGGATGTACAAGTTCGATTTTCACATCACCATTGATAATTCCTTTCCCTATGTGCCGGCAACCTGCAACTTGGCCAGGTTCAACCTTTACATAAGGTGTTTCGCGATAGGTTTTGGATACAATGGGTTCTCTTTCTTCTTCTATACGTTCGATTTTCCATCCAAGTGCATCCGCTATCATTGCAATTGATTGACGAAAGCCGATATGACCAACTATATTCCCATTCTTTATACCACGTTTAAATTCTTCAACAGTTGTTCCAACTCCTTGAGTACGCATAACCTCCGCACCAAATGGAGAAAGATCGTTTATCCGCTGGGCTTTTATCTTTTCAACGTTGAGGCATACACCTGTAAGAGTAAGTATTAGCGTATCAAGAACAAATCCGGGGTTAACCCCAGTACCAAGAATGGAAACATCATGTTTCTTCGCAAGAGAATCCATCCTGTGAGAAAGCTCCGGATAATCAAGCCAAGGATATGCCATTTCTTCAGCAAGCGTAATAACATTTACAGAATGTTCAACTGCTACTTTGATCATTGGAAATACCTTCGGAACGAACGACGTAGTTGCTATCAAAATAATATCAGGATCGGTTTCGGATATTACCTTTTCAGGGTCTGATGATATGGTAATTTCACTGTTAACCTTCAAATGTTCCCCAAGCGATTCTCCGTCAAGTTCATTCTTAAGCGTTTCGATCGCGCCTACGAGTTTTAGTTCAGATTTGCTGAGTATGTCTTTTACAATGCCACTTCCCATTGCTCCAAGACCCCATGTAACTATTCTTTGCACTTTAACACTTCCTCCCTTTAAAATTTTTAAAAGTCAAAGGCTCTTTATAATTTGTCTATACTCTAAATATTTGCCTTTGATCTTGACTATGGCGTTAAGTGTATATGTTCCACTTGATGGAAAGGTTATCGTCCTCCATGATTTAGAATTTACTAATATTCTTGTCCCGCCTGAAGGTATAATCACATTGTGTGGCGAGGTATCCGAAAATCTGTAAAGCTCTGTGCCACCTTGTTTGATAAAAAGTGTTATAGAATCGAGAGTAACAAATTTTTCTTTAAGAGATGTGTTGGAAATCCAAAGCGAAAAATCGGTAGGCTGATTTCGTTCCACTATCATTGGAATATCAGAGTTTAATTTTAGATCGTTGATGTTGCCAACTTGAGATGGATTAACGATCAAAAACGTAGCTGTGGCCGAAAGAGTCTTCATGCCTTGAATCTTAGCCAAAAGATGATATTGTCCCGGTTCTTGAGTAAGATTTATTCTATATGTATAGAGCAGCTTACTTTGATCCGATGCAAGATTCACTTGACTTGGAGCAGTAAACGTTCTGGACAAAATGAGGTTGCGTCTTTCGTTCAACAAAGAAAATGTTACTGTTTTGATTTTAATGTCAACAGGATTCGGTGTGTTATCTTTAACATACAGCTTGAAGATAGCCTTCTGGTTCTCAACGAAAAAGTCCTGACCTGATTCTAAAATGGCTTGAACTTTGGAAAGATACGTAAAATCTTTCAACAAATGTACGGCTTTACCATTTAAATTCATAAGAATATTGGCGCGATATGTTCCACTTTTGAGATAGGAAAGATTTACTTCATGTTTTAAATCGTAAAGAAGCACGCTGCTTTTGCCTTCTATTTTTGAGTGAATGGTCTTATCAAAATGAAAATTGTACAAATCAGGACTCGCTTTAGACCCTATTCTGACGTTGAAGGAATATAAAGAAAAGCTCTTCGTTTCTTTTGATAAATTCGTGATATAGACTTTGAACTCAAGTGGTTCTCCAGAGAGATACTCACTTTTGTTTGCAGATATGTATATTTGAAAATTCCCAACAGTTTTTAATGATTCACTAACTATGCTGCGCTGTTTTTGAGTTGCGAGATACACAAAAACTATAATAAGAATCAAGACAAGGTTAAAAAGTAAAATATACCTTCCTCGCTTGAAGCTCCGAGAAGGAGTCCTCTGTTTTCTGCTCTTATCTATCTCGTCCCACTCTTGAGGCGAACGAGAATGATATTGATATTTTTTTGGTTCACTCATTTCTCACCACGCGAGTAACCTCGTCGTAAGAAGTTATTCCCCTTATTATTTTATCCACGCCATCTTCAAATAGGGTCCTCATTCCACCACGTCGTGCAGCTTCGCGAAGCTCAGTGTCGGAGGCCCCACGATACGTGAGCTCTCGAACTTCCGGTGTGACGATCATAACTTCGTTTACGGCAGTTCGCCCTTTGTATCCATTTGAACAAGACGGGCAATGAGCTGCTTCGTACATTTTGGGCTCCAAATCGGGATAAAGTCTTTTCGCTACTTCAGCAATTTCTTTTTTGGGCGTAACCTCTTTTTTACACTCATTGCAAAGTTTTCGAACAAGCCGCTGACCTACCACACCGATCAACGAAACTCCTATCATATGTGGATCGAGACCGAGATTTATAAGTCTCGAGATGGCACTTGGCGCATCGTTAGTATGCAATGTACTGAAGACAAGATGCCCAGTCATTGAGGCTTCGAGAGCAAGTTGCGCAGTTTCACGATCACGAATTTCCCCTATCATTATGATATTTGGATCCTGTCGAAGTATTGATCTCAGAAATCTTGCGTAAGTTAAGCCTATTTCAGGATTGATCTGGCATTGATTAACACCATCTATATTGTACTCAACCGGATCTTCTACGGTGACAATGTTCTTAGTTATATCTTTTATCTCATTTATTGCTGCAACAAGAGTAGTAGATTTACCACTACCAGTTGGCCCGGTAAGAAGTATTATTCCATATGGATAATGTATAAGCTCCAAAAATCTTTTGGTATTGTACTCACTGAAACCTAAATCCGAAATATGTTGTTGAGAGGCAGAAACGCGAAGAATCCTCATAACAATTTTTTCTTGATATATTGTTGGCATCGTCGAAACCCTGAAATCATATTGCTCTCCCTGATATTTCATGAAAAATTTTCCATCTTGGGGAAGGCGTTTTTCCGATATATCCAGTCCTGACATGATCTTTATTCTCGATACAATAGACGAGTGTGTTTTTCTGGGATATGTTGTAACCTTTCTGAGTATTCCGTCAACTCTGTATCTGACGTTAACAACATTTCGAGTCGGTTCTATATGAATATCACTTGCACCTTGAGAAATTCCACCTTCTATTATCGCCTTTGCAAGTCTTACCGCCGGAGCCTCTTCAATCTCTTCTTCCTCTTGAGTTTCCTCTTCTTGTGGAAGATCTTCAAAAGTTTCTGGAAGCCCTGTATCTATTTGAGAACCAAATATAGACTGATAAAATGCGTCAAACGCATCTGTGGGTACGATTGCAACTTTTACTTTCATTGATGTAATAAAACGGATCTCTCGCATTATTTGCGTGTAATTTATTGCGTTATCAGTTGCCACATACAGAGTATTTCCAACTTTTTTATATGGTATCAACCTGTATGTATTGATCAGATTTCGCGGAATGGAGTTTATTACATCAAAGGGAATATCGGATGGAAGCTCTTCAAGCTTTGGAAGCCCAAATTGAGTGGATAAAGCATCCGCAATGTCATCCCATGTTACGAAGTGGTTTTCAACCAAAACCCGCCCTAATGGCTTTTTGGTAGCTTTTGATATTTCAAGCGATCTCGCGAGTATTTCAGGCGTTATATATCCTTTAGATACTAAGATTTCACCTATTCTTTTGAAAGGCGGCAAACCAAAATCCCCCATTCATTTCTATTCACATGGACGACAATAAGTTACGAAATATTATTTCAATTACTTTGAGCACAGACAGGTGAATTTATTTTAAAAGCTCATCAAGTCCCGATCTGTATATTGCCGGAATGTCAGTATCATTGAAAAGCAGTTTATCTGGTTCTTCAAAACCTGTTGCTATGAGTGTAACTCTCATTTCGTCTTCAGGTATAGAATCGTCAATTATGAGCCCGAATTTTACATCAGCTTCTTCGCTACATCCTTGTCTTATCACAGATGCGGCAATATGCATTTCCTTCATCGTCACATTTTTTGGAGCAGAAACGTTGAGTATAATAGCAGAAGAGTTGTCAACAGGCTGTTCGAGCAATCTCGATTCCATCGCCATCCTTGCGGCTTCTTCGGCGCGATTTTCACCTTTCCCAACACCTATTCCCAACATTGCTGGTCCAGCGTCTCTCATAATAGATTCAACATCTGCAAAATCAAGGTTTATGTATCCACGTTTTGTTATAAGTTCCGAGATACCTTTTACACCTTGGTGCAAAGTTTCATCTGCTTTGAGAAAAGCATCTGGTATCGTGGTATCAACTGGAAGCTCTTCCAGTAATTTGTTGTTAGATATACGAATTAAGGTATCCACATTACCTCGAAGCTTTTTGAGCCCTTCCATAGCGATACGCCATCTGCTGTTTCCCTCAAAGTAAAATGGCGTTGTAGCGATCGCGACTGTTAATATTCCAAGTTCTCGTGCAATTCGCGCAATAATTGGGGAAGACCCTGTACCCGTTCCACCACCTAGGCCAGCAGTGAGAAAAAGCAAGTCAGTATCATCAAGTACTTTCTCAATTTCATCTATACTTTCCTCAGCCGCCCTTTCACCTATTTCTGGATATCCGCCAGCACCGAGTCCACGAGTTGTTTCGGCGCCTAATTGAATAGTGACATCGGCTTGACTTGCTTCAAGGACCTGAAGATCCGTATTTGCAGAGACAAAAATAACATCTCTTATTCCGGATTCTATCATCCTTGTAATCGCATTATTACCAGCCCCACCTACACCCATGACCTTTATAGTTGGTATACGTTTGACTCTTCTTTCGTGCTTACCTTCTTTCTCGATCTCAAAAGGCATCGATATACCTCCCTTTTCAAGAGATCACACCAATTTTTTCAAAAACTCCCATACTTTCTTCAAAAATCCATCTTTACTGCTTTCATCTTCATTTTCATCAGAGGAGATGGCAGGAGCTTTAGATGCAGTGCTCATCTTAAATGTTTTTCTGGCATTAACTCCATACTTAAATAGATATACGAACGCACCAAAAAGCAAACTATATGCCGGAACTGCCATGATATCTTCAGCTCCATTAACAATAACGTTGTTTGAAGATGCGTAAGTACCAGTTCGAGCTGTTATGTTGAATGCGGATGAACCGATTCCAGCAATTCCGGGTATCGAAGCTCCTCCACCAGTTATTACAAGACCGACAGGATTGAAAGAAGGATCGTTCAAAAACTGAGTAAAATTTCTTCTTACGATGCTGAATATTTCTCGCGATCTCGCATACGCTGTTAAAGAAACAGAACGCTTTTTAACATTTTTTTTAGTTTTATCATCAAAATCCGTTGTTTCCACCACTTCATCTTCTTTTACACTTTCGTAATCCAAGTTAGAATGGTAAAAAAGCAAACGTTCAGCTTCTGAATAAGAAACCTTGAAAACCGTGGCTATATCTTTGACAATGTTGTAAACACCAAGTGGAATGAGGCGAAACCCCACAGGTACTCCATTTGCGTATGAAATGATTTTAGTTGTGCCATACCCCATTTCCAGACATAGGATTCCTCGATCCTTTTCACTTTCGTTTAACACACCCTCCGCCGCAAATATACCTGGATGTGCTATCGATACCGAAGTAAAATTATAACCTTCAAAAAGATTCAAAATCTCATCTTGAGCCATTTCCTCAATTTTGAGAAGTATCATATCTGCCGCTATCTTTGTACTCATCATGGAAACCGGATTGATCACCGTTCGCCCATCATCAAGTGTGTAATTCACAGGGATCACGTCAATTATGTTTTTCTGCTTTCCAGCCTCAATACGCATATCGCGAACATGAGACTCCTTTATAGGCTCGGCTTTATCTTTTGACAGTATCTTTTCAACTTTTATTCTCTCCATACCAAACACGTTTGAAGAACCCGTTACGATAAGATCACCAAAAGGCATTTTCTTAGCCAGCTGTGATTGAAGCTCTCCCAGTGCTTCTCCAATACTTGCTTTAAGGCCGATTGCATCCACAATCTTTCCACCTGAAAAGCCGTTGGATTTTACGGTAGAATAGCTCAAAATCTTAAAGCCGTCACTTACTCTTTCGCCAAGGGCAGCTTTAATGTTGTACGTACCTATATCTACGACCGTTATTCCCCCTATTTTTGCCATGGAATTTGCCAGTCTTTGCCGGCACGACACCTCCTCGTGTTGGGGTTTGAAAATTATACCACTTTTACTTCAAAAGATCGAAATCAAAATGAGAAATGACTTTCAATCTCTTTAATTATATACTTAAAAATTTGATCTGGCTTGAGCCTTGAATCGATCGTGACAAATCTTTTAGATTTTGATAAAAATTCGTATCCCTTAATTACGCGCTCCATGAATTTCCAACCTTCGGATTCCATTCTGTCTCCACTTGAACGCATTCTTTCTTTGAACGTTTTTTCATCAATTTCTAAATAGAACGTAAGATCTGGATAAAGTAAATCTGTGGCAAACTCGTTGATCAAAATCACTATTCTCTTGCCTAATTCTCTTCCAAATCCTTGATAAGCTACTGACGAGTCTATGTATCTATCCAGAATTACGAACTCTCCCGTGTTGAGTTTGGGTCTAACTGCCTTTTCTATCAATTGAGCGCGAGACGCAGCATACAGTAAAAATTCTGTCTTGGCACTCATATCCGAATTGTTTTTGTCCAAAAGAATTTGTCTTATTTGTTCACCTATATGTGTACCACCGGGTTCTCTGAAAATCGAAAACTTTATACCTTTTTTTTCCAAATACGATTTGAGCATTTCAATCTGAGTCGATTTCCCACATCCGTCAATACCTTCGAAAGTTACAAGTGGCACTTATTCACCTCCACTATTCATGAGTTCGATCTTTTTCGTAAAAACTTGCAAATTTAGGAAAGAAACTGACAATCACGCTTCCTACTGGCCCGTTTCTTTGCTTTCCTATTATTATTTCGGCGTCTTTTGGACTATCAAAATCAATGGGGGTTTCCTCTTCCTCTTTCTGCTTTCTGGATTTATAATAATCTCCGCGGTGTATAAAAATTACAACATCCGCATCTTGTTCAATTGCTCCAGATTCTCTTAGATCGCTTAGTCTAGGCCTTTTTTCGTCGCGCTGCTCTACAGCCCTTGAAAGTTGTGAAAGAGCCACCACACAGACATCCAACTCCCTGGCAAGAAGCTTCAACGAACGCGATATCTCAGAAATTTCCTGTTGTCTATTTTCATGTCGTCCCCTGCTATGCATTAACTGGAGGTAATCGATGAACATCACATCCATACCATATTCCTTTTTTATTTTACGCGCTTTTGTCCTTAACTTCATTATATCTAAAGAGGGATCGTCGTCTATAACCATGCGTGCGCTTCTTAACCTATTAGCAGCATCTGTCAGCCGTCTCCAGTCATCTGGAGTTATGAAACCGGAACGTATATTCTTAAGATCCACATATCCTTCTGCACAGAGCATCCTATGTGCCAGTTGTTCTGCCGACATTTCTAAACTGAAGAGAGTGACGTTGTATTCATAACGAAGGGAAATATTTCTCGCTAAAGTAAGCGCAAGTGAAGTTTTTCCAAGCGACGGTCTTGCTGCAATTATAACGAGATCCGATTTGTGAAGTCCAGCAGTCATACTATCAAAATCCCTGAAACCGGTGGGGATTCCCGAAACGTATATACCCCCTTCTGGAGACTCACGTTCCATTTTTAACTTTTCAATACGTACAAATGAGGAATCTATTACGTCTTTTATAGCCATGTAGGTACGTGTTGTTCTTCTCTCGGCTATTTTAAATATCATTCTTTCTGCATTGTCAAGTATATCGTCAACATCGCCATGTTCATATGAAAGGCTGGCAATTTTGCCAGCGGTTTTTATAAGCTGACGAAGTATAGATTTTTCTTTCACGATCTTTGCATAGTATTCCACATTGGAAACTATTGGTACGGCATCAGCTAAATGCATGACTCCTATCTCGCCACCTGCAAGATCTAATTGTTTTTTAGTTCTTAGTACCTCTGTCACCGAAAGCACATCTATTGGTTCAGAACTTTCAAAGAGCTCTTCCATAGCTTGGAATATAAGCTTCGTGGGAGTAAAATAGAAATCGTTATGCGAGAGGACTTCGAAAACCGTCTCAGCAGCTTCTGGATCGAGAAAAAGGGCTCCTATTACAGCCTCCTCGGCTTCTTTGCTTTGTGGCATTACCCTTGATTCTTCCATATTTCATCACCTTACTAACATCGGATTCTCTGTATTTACTCAGAACAGAGAAAACCCAAAACTACCCGTCACGGGATCGAAGGAAACAAATTTTTCTGGAAAGGCTGTTATGTAAAGTGTGAGCGCAAATTTTGAAAGTTTGAATCCGCCTACTGTAGAGAAATTAATCGTACCCCTTAGTCCCATACAATCCCAAAGTTTTAAAAAGTTTAAGGTCACGGATTGTAACTGCCCATTTGAATAGCTTCCCTTTGAAGAGAGGCTAATGCCAAGGGGCTTCAATTTTCCAGACATGGCAAATTTGAGATCGTTTATCGAAAAATCTTGGCTTTTTATCATAAACTGCGTTGACAACTTAAAATTTGAGAGGAACAGTAAGTTCTTAAGAGATGCGGTAAATTTATTTGAAATATCGGAAAACTTTTTGGAATTGTAATCATACAGTGTTTCAGCATGGTAAGCAAAACCAGGCCACTTTGAACTGAAGGAATATTTTGTATTCACAAACTTTAGAGATGGTTCTATTATCGTACTCGTGTTTAACACGTTCTTCATTGCAAAAACGTCGAATTTTGACGAAGTGGTAAGTAACACATTTGACCATGGATGTGTTTGATTGTTAAAATTATATGAGAACTTAGCCGAAGCGTTCAGTGGAATGACTGGAAATTTATAATTAAGAGAAAATCCAATGTTGTTTTGATAATTGTGCGTGTCAAAACTTGAAATATCTCTTCCTCCAACTTGTATCAAAGTGTGAAGTGCTGAAATTTTGAGCCCAAACAGATCATAAGATAGTTTCGTTTTTAATATTGCAGCAATTCTATTTGCAATTGTCACATTCCCACTTTCTGCTTTAAATCCCGTTTTTGCTCCATATGATAAATTCAAACCCAATCCCCAAAATTTTGCACCCAAAGAATTGAAATTATAGCTCGCGTCTGCAAAGCTTGCATACTTTACAGGTTGATTAGATGAAAAGGATACGTTTCCTGAGTAAGCCCCTGAAATGGATTTGAGCGTAAACAAACGAAGTGGCCATGAGAACTTTCCAGAAATAGAGTTGGCGTCTGAAAAATTAGCTGAAGGCAATGAAAAATGAGCCTTTCCAGCTACTTTACCAGTGATGCTTAATGCACCTATGGATGTTCGAAGATTAGTTATCTTGTAAGGTACATCGTAATTTTGCACATTCTTTGACACAGATTGAATAGCTTTCAAGGAAAGTGTACCACCTGCAACAGGTCCTGAAAGAGAAAGGACAGAACCTTGTTTATTGGACATCACGTCATTTTGATAGTTAAAAGATGTTTTATACGATCTAAAAAAAGTTCCAGATATTCCAAATTTAACAAGCTCACTTAATTTAGAACCATTTTCTGAAGAACTTGCGTATGAAAGTGAATAAGGCAATCCAAATAATTTCCCAGCCAAATCAAATCCCTGATTTAGAGGTCCCTTTTGATAAGAACTAAAGTGCACATCACCATTTAGGGAAGAAGTCGGAGCAAAGTTGAATTTCACAGCTGTGTACCAACCTTTACTAACCGAATAGTTGAAGGAAACCTCCATGGGTTGTTTCCCTCCAGCTAATGAGTAGTAATATTGAGGCAAATACATAACAGGTATTCCAAATATATACATCACCACATTATAAGCAATTAGATGATCATCTGGAACGATGTAAATCTCAGAGGCTTCAACTTTGTAGTGCGGGGGACTCGCTGTACATGTGGTTATATATCCGGGTTTTATGATACTTGTTCCAGAAGCTGTATCATAGAATGCTTTATCACCCCTGAAATACACATTTTTTTTAACTCCTTTGGCATTCTTAACCTTAACAGCTCCCCAAATATTGTCGACAAGAGCCATTTCTTTTTGAAATTCAACCGTTATCTTTGAGGAAAATATCTTTCTCTTTCCTTGAGTATAAACAACATTTCCCACAAAAACAGCATATGAAGCATGACCTTTTTTATTGAAAAAGATGCTCACTTTTGATGCGGCTATGCTGTAATTAAGAGATTCAACTGTGACTCCTCCAGTATAAACCACTTCGGTAGCCGAAAGAGTTTTCAACTGTCCAGCAGTGATTTTAAGCAGTTGAGAACCGAAAGCTCGATTAGATATTCCCAAAACAAAGATGATCAAAAGAATTGGCACGATTCTGATCAAAGTTTCCTTTATCTTGAACATCAAACGACTATCTAAAAGTAGGAAGAAAAATATTCCAACAACTGCAAAAATCAGATCAGGAAGCCATGAAGCTAATATTGGTTGAATCATTCCATTTTCTCCCATAGCGCTCAACCAGGCTCCTGCACCTTGATAAAGAACCACCAAGATAAAAGTTATTATCACACCCCAAGATTTGCTTTTTATCCCAAAAAATAACGAAAATGGAACGCCAAAGAAAGCGATAATAAAAGCTCCCAAAGCATTAGCAAAACGCGAGTATAATTCAACTTCGAAAGTACTTGGATTAAGCCCCAATTTTCTGAAAAGATTTATTCGTTCTCTTAACTCTTGTGAGCTCATGGCATCCGGTGGTTTTTGTGAACGTATGTACTTAATAACTTCCTCTGTTATATCCAATTTCATAGTGTTAAAAGACATATCGAAATCCATCAACCCATTTTTGACGGTATACATTCTCCCATCTTTTAAATACCAATTTCCATCTTTAAGGTATGCACTTTTAGCATATATGACGGAAATGTTGTTTCCAGATATGCGATACATGAGAACAGTGCTAAATTTCTCTGTTTTTGGATCGAATTCTTTCACATAAAAATAGCTGTTGTTCGCCTTAAAAAATGTGTTCGTTTCTACTTTTGGCAGTGAAGAATGCCACACATTTTTTGCCTCAAATTCCTTCGCCATAACAGTAAAATTCGGAACTACGTAATCTTCGATCAAATATGTGCCAACTGCCAGGATCACTCCCATCATTAAAAAGGGAATCACGATCTTCTTTAGGTTTATGCCATGAACTTGAAATGCCATAAGTTCGCGTCGTGCTGAGAAATTCGACAACACCCAAAAGATCGCAAGTAAAGTACCAACGGGGATACCCATCACGATGAATTTCGGAAGATAATAGTAAATCAAAACAAAAAGTTCCCAAAACCCTACGCGATTTTGTATTATGATATTTGATATCTGGTATAGCAATTCAACACTTACAAAAATTATAAAACCCACTAATCCGATGAAAAACGGCATGACAAATTCTTTGGACACATACTTATAAAGGGTTTTCAAAGATCACACCTCCGAGTTTGAGCGCACATTGGATAAGACTTTTAAACAAAGATCAGCGACCTCCTCTATATCTCTGGAAATAAAAATAAGCCTCATCGCTCTTGCAACATTTTTGGGGGACTGCATCATGTAAAGCTTGAGTTCATCCTCAATAGCTACATTTAATACATCAACATATTCCTCCATTTTGAGCAATTTATCAATCTCGGAGGAATTACTTCTATCCATGTACACAGAAAGACTTGTTCTGATCATTTCTTCAGCGGTTGACGCCATTTTTGGCAGATCCACAAGGGGTTTAAGAGCAGGTTCTTTAATCAACTGGGTGGTATTTGAAGCTATCGACTTTGCTCTATCTCCTATCATCTCAAGAGTGTTTGCCAAGATGACTCCCCTTGAAATTTCCACAAGGTGTCTTCCAACAGGAGCATATTCACCGATCAGACAAACACTCTTTTCTACTAACTCATCGCGCATCTCGTCAGCTATCTTGTCGTCAGCTATAACTTTTTTTGCCATTCCTGAATCTCTATTCATGAGCGCGTAAACAGAACGATCGAAAAGATTCTCAACGAAACGCCCCAGTCTCATTACAGATTCCCTGTATGATTTTACCAAAATATTTGGTACCACTTTACCACCTCAACAGTATTATACATCAGTTTATAGTTTCACCAACATGCCCATAGAAGAAGAAAATCCAATTCTGCCGAGATGTTGTTGCGAGACAAAATTGCACTAACCAACACACTTAAGTTGTACATCAACCTTACAACCTATGAGTATTTATCAAATAAACATCGCTTTTCAAGCGACAAAAGAGGTTTGGATCATCTTGTGATGTTCGTGCATAATCTGAGATCCACATTATCTTGGAAAGAATCGTAATTTTTTATAGCAATAAATTAAAAACAATGAAAGAATTCTCAATGTGCACCTTAAAGCTCTTTTACCGCGGCGAAACTACTATAGCTGGCTTTAATGGTACATTCTATATCTTCATCGCTATGAGCCAAAGAAACAAAGGTACTTTCAAATTGAGAAGGAGCCAAATAAATACCATTTTTCAGCATATTTTTGAAAAAAGCAGCAAATTTCTTAGTATCTGATGCACGAGCAGAAGCAAAATCAACCACCTTTCTATCTGTGAAGAAAATACAGAACATGGAACCGGCTCGATTTAGAGAAATCTTCACATTTGCCGAATCCGCCGCTTTAGCTATTTCTTCAGTCAGATATTTCGCTTTTCTATCTATTTCCTCATATATACCAGGTTTTTGCAAGATTTTCAGAGTAGCAATGCCTGCGACCATGGCCAAAGGATTGCCTGATAACGTTCCTGCTTGATAAACCGGTCCAATCGGAGAAATTTGCTCCATAATATGCTTTTTCCCGCCGTAGGCTCCAACAGGTAATCCGCCACCAATGATCTTACCAAAACATGTTAAATCCGGATCGATATTATACAAAGATTGCACGCCGCCATAAGCGACTCTGAACCCAGTTATCACTTCGTCAAAAATTAGCAAAACACCAAATTTTTTTGTTAATTCTCTCAAACCTTCCAAGTAGCCAGCTTGAGGTAGAACTACTCCCATATTACCAGCTATAGGTTCAACGATCACCGCTGCAATGTTTTCACCTTCGATTTCAAAAATTCTTTCTAAAGCCTCTAAATCATTGTATGGAGCTACAATTGTGTTATTTGCAACACTATTAGGAATTCCAAGACTGGTAGGGACTCCATGAGTCAATGCACCAGAACCCGCTTTAATCAATAACGAATCAACATGTCCATGATAACATCCCTCAAATTTAAGAATCTTGTTACGTTTGGTGTACCCACGAGCCAAACGCAAAGCACTCATGGTAGCTTCGGTACCGGAATTGACCATTCGTACCAACTCTACTGAAGGTACAGCTTCAACTATCATCTTAGCCAATTCTGTCTCCAATTCTGTTGGAGCCCCATAGCTGGTACCTCTATCCAAATAGTTTCTCAACGCCTCAATTACTTTAGGATGACTGTGACCTAAAATCAGTGGTCCCCAGGAACCTACATAATCAATATAAACGTTTCCATCTACATCAAAGATCTTGGAACCCCTCCCTTTTTCAATGAATATAGGATTTAATCCGACTGATTTGAAAGCCCTTACCGGACTGTTCACTCCACCCGGGATATACTTTTGAGCCTCTTTGAACAAATCAATTGATTTTTGACAATTTCGCAAAACTATTCACCAACCTTCTAAAATACCTTAAACCTATTTTTCCATAAAATATTTCATGCTACTTTTTTTCAACTCAGCAGTACTGTATAACAATTTGTATTTTTTGATACCCGTAGCAGCTGAAATCTTAGCTACAACTTTCTCGCATTCAAGAGAACTTTTGCCATGCACCATAATGAACATATTGTAAGGCCATTTGGAACAGGTAGAACGCTGATAACAGTGGCTAACTTCGGAAAAGGAGGCCATAATTTTTCCCACCACTTCGACTTGTTCTTTAGGTACTTGCCACACCACCATGGCATTAGCTTTAAAACCGATTCTTCTATGGTACAAAGTAGCTCCAAAACGCCTAATAATGCCGATTTTTTTCATTTCGCGAATTCGTTTTAGTAATTGTCTTTCGCTAATGCCAATTTCTTTGGATAGAATAGTGAAAGGGTTTGAACATAAAGGTATATCATTTTGTAGTTTACGAACAATCATTTTATCTATATTATTCATTATTCAGCATCTTCTGTTCTTCCACACAAGTCAAAATTCACATGAATTTTAAACAAATTCACTGCGGGCAGGACAATTAAATCCGATATGCCAGTCCTCTGGAGTATTTCATCTAATACAGCTTTTATCATTTCTGTATCGGGTACGATTAAAGTAAACCACATGTTGTAATCATATTCTCGGAGATAATTGTGTGTAACTCCTGGATAGGAATTGATTATCTCAGTCACTTCTTCTAAGTGCTCTTCCGGTACCTTAACAGCACACAGAGTACTGACATAACCCAATTTCCTGGGATCAAAAACGGCTCCAATTCTTCTGACGATCTTTTCACTTTTTAAAACTTTTAAGCGTTGAATAACTTCGTCTTCGCCGATCTTCAATCGCTTTCCAAGCACTTTGTAAGGTTGGGATACAATTGGAAATTCGTTTTGTATAATGTTCAATAATTGACAATCTACATTATCCATAACTTTTCTACCCCTTGCGTCCTTGATATAAACACCAAGGTTCTTCAGCCATATAATCTCCATTATTGTAAAACGCTGCTCTGGCCCGACAACCACCGCAAATTTTTTTGTATTTACAGATTCCACAACCACCTTTATACTTCATTGAACGAAGATTTATTAAAATGGGGTTATTAGCCCAAAGTTCACTAAATGGAACATCACGAACGTTGCCCAAGCTTATGTTCAAATACGCACAGGGTTGAACCAATCCCTTCGGCCCGATTATGCAATAAGATATACCCGCTAAACAGCCCCTGTTGAATCGTGGAGTCATACCCATTTCATTGGCAATTCGCATAAATTGAGGAGCACAAGTGGGTTTCAGTTCAATAGGTACTTTCTTTTGTTTTTCCAGAATTCTGCTGAGAATGTTTTCGTACTGTTCAGCTCTTAACGACTCTTTTTCAATATTTATCGCTCTGCCAGTTGGCACTAAGAAAAAGAAATGATGCGCCACAGCTCCCATAGCCACAGCAAAATCAATTAGATCTTCAACTTCATCTTGATTCCAATTCATTATGGTAGTATGAATTTGGAAAGGCAAATCCACGTCTCGACAGTTTTTCATGCCCATTGTAGCCTCTCGCCAAGCACCCTTGTACACTCGAAATCTATCATGTTTTTCAGGGCTCATACTGTCTAAGCTGATACCGATTCCCATAGCACCAGCATTTTTGAGTTTCTTGGCCACTTCAGAGGTAATAAGCGTTCCATTGCTACCTATAACTGGTCGCAACCCCACTTTTGCTGCATATTCGATTAACTCAAATATATCTGGCCGCATCAACGGCTCTCCGCCACTAAAGATCATGATTTTAAACCCAGCTTTGGCGATTTCGTCTAAAAGTGCTTTGCCCTCTTCTGTGTTCAACTCTTCATCAACTCTAACGCCCGCTTCACGGTAACAATGCTTGCAAAACATATTACACTGATTGGTTGTATTCCATGAAATGATCATACTCGTCCTTCCTTCAACCATAATGCAACATCCTTTGCATGATAAGTTAAAATGATATCGGCTCCTGCTCGTTTCATTGCAATCAGCGTTTCCATAACTATACGTTTTTCATCAATCCAACCTTTATCCGCAGCTGCCTTGATCATGGCATACTCACCGCTCACATTGTAGGCGGCAACAGGTACTTTAAATTCATTCTTGACACGATGAATGATATCCATGTAAGCCAAAGCAGGCTTAACCATTACAATATCTGCACCCTCCTCAAGATCCAACCAAACTTCTCTAACGGCTTCATCGGCATTTGCAAAATCCATTTGGTAACCTCGGCGGTCACCAAACTGAGGAGTTGATCCCACGGCATCACGAAAAGGCCCGTAATAGGCCGATGCAAATTTGGCAGAATAAGCCATAATTGGGATATTTTCATATCCATTGTCATCCAAGGTTTTCCGGATAAAGGCAACTTGCCCATCCATCATAGCAGAAGGGGCCACCATATCGGCTCCAGCTCTTGCATGAGATAAGGCTATTTTGCCAAGGATTTCCAGAGTTGGGTCGTTTAACACATGTCTGTTTTTGATTATTCCACAATGACCATGAGAGGTATATTCACACATACATACATCAGTTATTACTAACAGTTCAGGACAATCTTTCTTGATGGCAACAATTGCCCTTTGCACAGCTTCGTTCTCATCGTAACTCGAACTGCCTACTTCGTCTTTATATGCGGGAATGCCAAATAGAATAACTCCAAGAATTCCCATTTCACGGCACTTTCTAACTTCTTTCACGATAAGGTCAACAGAGAGTTGATACACTCCAGGCATAGATTTCACCGGATTTTTCACACTTTTGCCATTAACAGCAAAGAGAGGATAAATCAGATCATCAGTAGTGAGATTTGTTTCTCGAACTAATCGGCGAATTTCCTCATTTTCCCTTAATCTACGCATTCTCATACTTGGGAATTTCATACATCGCCTCCCTTTTTTAAAGCGTAAAAACAACTTGCCTTCTTGTTGCTTTCAGATCAAGCCTACTTCTTTGGGAACCCCGATCTCTTCGTTGGTCAAATAACAAGCCGGATCAGATCCCCAAAAATCACCGGTAATCGCTTCAGCTCGCGCCCGAAAGTTGCCATTGCAAACACTCAGCCATTTACATTGACCACATCTGCCCTTAAGTAAAGGTTTACGATTTTTTAGTCCCGCCATGATTTCATGAGAAGTATCTTTCCAAATATCACCAAAATTCCTCTCCCGAACATTGCCGAGAGTATATTGTTGGGTGAATTGATCAGGATGCACATTACCCTGATAATCCACGTTGCCAAAAGCAATCCCTGAGCGGTTGCCACCATTGATTTGCATCAGCTCCCAGATTTTGTCAGCACGTTCTGGATATAATTCCTTGACTCTTAAATATAAGTACACGACATCAGCATGGTTATCCACTGTGAGAATTTCTTTGTTCAATCCTTTTTTATGAAATTCCAAAGTTTTTCTAATAATTAAGTCCATCGCTGCTCTAGATTCCTCGTGAGTTATATCTTCTTTTATCATTTTACTGCCTCGCCCAGAATAAACGAGATGATAGAAACACACCCGTGGAATGTTTTCTTCTTCAATAAGCTTAAAAATGTCCTCCAGCTGATCGTAATTATGACGATTAATGGTAAACCTTAAGCCAACTCTTTGGCCAATTTCCAAACAATTTCGAATGCCTTTTAAAGCCCTGTCAAAAGCTCCTTCTTGGCCTCGAAACTTATCATTATTGGAGCCAATACCATCTAAACTAATGCCAACGTAGCTTATACCAACATTCTTAAGCCGTCTGGCAATTGTTTTGTCAATCAAAGTTCCGTTGGTTGAAAGCGTTAAACGAATGTTATATTTTTGCGCGTACTCAACTAATTGAAAGAAGTCCTTCCTCATTAAAGGCTCTCCGCCGGAGAAGAGCAATACAGGAACGTTGAATTCTCCTAATTCATCAATAAATTTCAAAGCCTCATTGGTACTCAATTCACCCTCATATTTTCTGTAATCAGAATCTGCATAACAGTGAATACATTTCAAATTACAAGTGCGGGTACAATTCCAGACAACTACAGGACCAAATCCCTTAGAAGCCCCATTTATTTGTCCCTTAGCTGCCTCCGCATAGCGCAAGTGATCACCGAAATTTTCAGAACCACACAGTAACTTGGTTACACCGATCATCAGTACTTTCCCCTCTTTAAAGTAAGCCGGTTTTTAGAAATTATCTTGTTCTTGATAACCTCAACCAAACCATTGACGGTATATTCAGTTGCTTCGACATCAACTTTTAAGCCAAAACTACGAATGGTATCAGAAGTAACTGGTCCGATAGAAGCAATCATGACCCCTTGCAAAAGTTCCTTGTAATTTTCAAGTCCTAACATTTCAACAAAGTTCCTCACAGTTGATGAGCTGGTAAAAGTGATAACGTGAATTGCCTTATTTTTTAACATTTGCCTGAGCTGTTCAACGTTAGCTGCTCCCATAACCGTTTTATAAGCCACCACATTTGTTATCATAGCCCCTAATTTCTTCAAGGTATCAGAAAGTAGTCGTCGGGCAATATTGGCTCTGACTAACAGCACTTTTTTGCCTCTTATGTTTTGCGTTTCCAACCATTTGACTATGGCTTCAGTACGGTATTCTTCAGGAACATAATCGCAAATTAAACCTTCGCTTTCTAAAGCTTTTCTGGTTTTAGGGCCAATGGCACATAGCTTAACGCCAAACAGTTCTCTGACATCTTTTTGATGATAACGTAACCTCTGAAAAAATTTTTTCACCCCGTTAACACTGGTAAAGATTAGCCATTGATAATCTCGCAAATTGGCAATAGCTGCATCCATTGGAGCAAAATCGTCAGGAGCTTGGATGTCGATAGTTGGAAACTCCCAAGATTCTCCTCCTAAATTCTCAATAGCTTCTGCAAGTGTACTAGCCTGATCCTTAGATCTGGTTACCACTATCCGTTTTCCAAACAATGGCTTTTGCTCAAACCATTTCATTTTATCTCGTAACTTAACAACTTCACCAACAATGATGATCGCCGGATTCCTGAATTGAACTTCTTCGACTTTTTTTACAATGGTATTTAAGGTTGCCACCAAAGTTTCCTGCTCAGGCCTTGTTCCCCATCGTATTAAAGCAATCGGTGTTTTAGGCGAACGACCATTCGTTATAAGCTTTTCCACGATCATCGGTAAATTCCTCATTCCCATGTAGAATACCAACGTACTGACTCCTGTGGCAAGTTTAGTCCAGTCAATAGAAGAATCTTCTTTATTTGGATCTTCGTTGCCAGTGACAAAAGCCAAAGTAGAGTTATAATTTCTATGTGTAACGGGAATACCCGCATAAGCAGGAACTGCAATTCCAGCGGTAATACCCGGAATAATTTCGTAAGGAATGCGATATTCAACCAATTTTTCAACCTCTTCGCCGCCCCTACCGAAGACAAATGGGTCTCCACCTTTTAATCGAGTAACTATCTTTCCTTCCAAAGCTTTTTTGATCAGTATCGTATTAATTTCCCCCTGCTTAAGAATATGACACCCTGGTGATTTTCCCGCATAAATCAATTCAGTGTCCGATCGAGCATATGTCAATATTTTGGGATTGACTAAACGATCATAGACAATACAGTCAGCCTTTTTGATGCACTCTAAACCTTTAATCGTAATTAACTTGGGATCTCCAGGCCCAGCGCCTACTAAGTACACAAATCCTTTATTCATAGCGGTTGAACCTAAGCTTTAATTCGTTTAATATTTTATCGGCTCCCATATTTAAAAGCTTATTAGCCAAATAAATTCCTATTTGTTCAGCCTGATCAGCAGTACCATCCAATTTTGCACGTAAGATTTTGACGCCATTCAAATTACCAACCATACCTTCTAAGACCAATGCTTTTCCTTCTAAAGTAGCAATTGCGCCAATAGGAATCTGGCATCCACCCTCTAAAGTACGCAAAAAAGATCTCTCAGCTGAGATTGTAATTGCAGAAGGAGCATGCTCTAAGACTTTTACTATCTCAAGTATTTCTCTGTCATTTTCACGTATTTCGATCCCGATAGCACCTTGACCAACAGCAGGTAAAGAAATACTGTACGGAACTCTCTGTGTAATTCGATTGCCCCAGCCAAGCCTTTCAATGCCTGCTGCTGCTAGAACAATTCCGTCTAAATTTTGTTTCTTCAATTTAGCCATCCTGGTATTTAAATTTCCCCGCAAATTTTCGATTTGTAAATCAGAACGAAAGTGTTTTAGTTGTGCGCGCCTCCTCAAACTGCTGGTACCAATGCGTGCATTCAAGGGTAATTCTTCTAAAGACAAGCCTTGTCGGGAAATTAGTACATCAGCAGGATCGCTACGCTCGCAAATTGCTCCAATCGTCAGTCCGTCCGGAAGCCTGGTCGGTAAATCTTTCATGCTGTGCACTGCAAAATCAATTCTGCGTTCAAGTATAGCCGTTTCCAATTCTTTAGTGAATACTCCTTTAGTACCAAACTGAGTTAAAGCAATGTTTGAATTTTTGTCGCCCTGTGTTTTTACTTCCACAACAATAAATTTGTGCTTTGGGAAAAATTTTTTCAGATTGTTTACAACCCAATGTGCTTGCCACTGAGCTAACCTACTGGCTCTCGTACCCACCACAATATCTTTCGACATAATTTTCTACCCACTTTTTGCTATTTCACATTCCCCTTTTTCAACTCTGCTTCGGCTACTTTAGATTTTGATTCTTCTATTTCAAGGTTAAACAGATTTCGCAATGTTTCTGTATATAAGTGCCCGTGATTAGTTAACGCATACCTTTTCAAATTAATGATTGGCTCACGCAACAACTGATTGACAATTGTATGAGCTAAGGTAGAGATTACTTTTCTTTCATGCTCAGAAAGCTCACCTAATTTATTAAAAGCTTCTTCTAACTCGGTATGCTCTATCATTTCTCCCCGTCGTTTTAAAGCCATAATAACAGGAACAACAAACCGAGTGTTTAACCAATGGAAGAAATTGGTAATTTCTTCTTCTACGATTTTATTGGCCTTAACTGCTTCTTTGCGGCGTTTTTCGAGGTTCTTATCCACAACATTTTGTAAATCGTCGATATCGTATAATTCAACATGAGGTATATCACTCACCTTGGGATCGATATTTCTGGGCACAGCGATGTCAAACAAGAACAGCTGATGTTCTGGTCGCTTAGACAGCACTTTGTCAACATCTTCAAACTTAATGATGTAATGAGACGCTGCCGTACAACTAATGACAACATCCACATTTCCCATATACATCGTTAAATCATCAAAACGAACGGCTTTGCCTTTAAACTGCTCTGCTAAGATTATAGCTTTATCAAAGGAACGATTGGATACCAAAATATTGGTAACACCGTTAGAAGTCAAATGCTTAGCAGATAACGCACTCATCTTACCGGCACCCACAATTAGCACTGATTTACCGTGTAAATCACCAAATATTTGTTTGCCCAATTCTACAACTGCATAACTAATAGATACAGCGCTTCGATTTATTCTTGTCTCAGTTCTTACACGTTTACCTACAAAAATAGCTTGTTGGAAAACTGTGTTTAAAACACTGTTAGTAGTGCCACATTCACGTGCTATTTGATATGCCGCACGAACTTGACCTAAAATCTGAGCTTCTCCTAATATCATAGAATCAAGGCCGGCGGCAACTCTAAAAAGATGCCTGACACACTCGTGCAAAGTATGCACGTAAATGTAATCGTCCATTTCACGTGCCTCGTTGCCTAAACGTTCAGCTAAAAATTGTCGAACATGAGCCAATCCTTGTTTTGCATCCAATGATGTGACATATATCTCCGTGCGATTGCAAGTAGACAAAATCACACAACCATTGATAGAATCATGACTTTTAAGATGCTTCAAGGCAGCTTTTAATGCTTTTTCGTGAAAAGAAAATTTTTCTCTAATCTCTACAGGTGCTGTTTTATAATTAACTCCGATGACGATTAAGAACATGGCTTACTCGCTCCTTTATATCGTCTTTACGCCCTTGGCGAAGCAAGTCTAACAAATCCGACTCAACTAACTCTGAAAAGATCTTCTTACGCTCGTTGATATTTGAAATTTCATGAATAATGATAGGTCTCAAATCACCCATAATATCTACCAAATCACCATATTCTGGACCAAATTCGCTTTCAAGCTTTTTCCGTATCTTTTGTGCCAACAACGGACTCTTTCCACCAGTAGATATGCTAATGGAAAGACTTCCCTGCCGGACTACAGCAGGAATTATGAAATTGCATTTTTGAGGGTCATCTACGATATTAACTAACATTTTTCTGGAAAGGCTATCTTCAGCGATAGATCGGTTTACCTTCTCTATATTAGTGGCTCCAATTACCAAAAAATAGTTGTTTACATCACCTTTTTGGTATTTTCGTTTAAAAAGAGTGATTTTCCCTTGTTCAACCCACCGTTGAATTTGCTTAGTAATTTTTGGACTTATTAAAGTTACATTGGCACCGCATTTTAGCAAAGAACTAACTTTACGCTCGGCAATCTGCCCTCCACCCACTACCAGGCAAGGTTGGTTTTGCAAATTCAAATAAATCGGATAAAAATCATTCATGTTAACCTTCCTTTTTGCTAAATTTAGAAATATTGAACACCGATATAGGCTCTTTTAAAAAGAAATTTTCTTGACATCACTTTTATTTGTGTGATACTTCAGACAATATCATGAGTGCTTTGCTATTAGCATCATTTAGCAATGCCATAAGATATTTGTGATTGTGAAAACCCCCGCTCTCGTCGCACTCAGCATATTGCAAATTATATTGTGCTTCCTTTAACGCTTTCCTTAGAGTCTTGTTTTTGACACCTTTCATAGCCTGCATTGCTGTGGTTACATTTCTCTGAGCAACTGCTTCAAGATCTAAAAAGCTTGATCTCCATTTGTCAATAATGGTCTTGGCTTCTATTTTGTTCATACTGGCATGACATTGCATACAAGAAGTGGTATACCTATCATCTGCTTCCTTTACAAAGATATGCCAACTATGGCCCCGGAACATAGCTGAGTTGCTACCATCCACATTGCTCACAAACATGTGACAATCAACACAAGTAACACCTGGCATCGTTTTTTGATCCGGCACGCCAATGCCGCCAGTGCCACGCCATATGTTGTAACTGAGATGATCGGTATCGGGAAAGCGCAGATTACCATGGCATTGTCCACAAAGTTCAACGGCACTTTTCATCGACTCATATTTTTTCGTTGAAGAGTTGAAGTACGAAAGTTTGCCAACAGTATGTGGATCGTGACAAACAATACAGGAAACGTTAGGCCACTCCGCAACATGAGCTACCGTGGTGTTCTTGGTGAACTTTCCATTGATAGTGGTGAAAAAATAACCTAACACTTGAGATTCGCTCATTCCACCCTTGAGGAGTATTGCTGTAGGTGCATGACAAGCAACACAATCTTCAGCGTCCTCTCCGTAAATCACATCGTGAGGAGTTTGACCGACACGTTCTTCACTAAGCTCACTGGCAACAACCGCTTGTGTGTGCGCGTGTTTGCTTAAAAGCCAACCATTATAAGTTAGATGATCGGTATCGGGAAAGTGCAGATTGCCATGGCATTGTCCACACAATTCATCAATGTTCTTCATCAATTTGTACTTTCCTGTTTGAGAGTTGAATAGCGCCAAAGTTGCTTTACCTATCGGGTGATCGTTGGGTACTTTGTGGCAGGTAATACAGGAAACGTTAGGCCACTCAGCAACATGAGCTACCGTGGTGTTCTTGGTGAACTTTCCATTGATAGTGGTGAAAAAATAACCTAACACTTGAGATTCGCTCATTCCACCCTTGAGGAGTATTGCTGTAGGTGCATGGCAAGCAACACAATCTTCAGCGTCCTCTCCGTAAATCACATCGTGAGGAGTTTGACCGATACGTTCTTCACTAAGCTCACCGGCAACGACTGCCTGCGTGTGTGCATGAGCACTCATAAGCCAATTGGAATAAATATTATTGTGACAAGTTTCACAATTCAAAGTAGATATAGCAAAAGCAGTAACCGACAAAATCAAAACCGTCACGCAAATCAAGAAAAACGGTCTAAGTTTCATGCCCTTTCCCTCCTATTGTCAAAGAATGAGACCTTTAAATCAAGACATGAAAAGTCCGAATTTGCATTTTACACCAACTACCCCTTCTTGCTTTTATTTCTTAATCAAGGCAACATTTTATACTATTTATTTTTATTAGGTTTTCAATATTTTCCATTCTTACTGAATCTTGACCATATAGAATTATTTGAGGCTCGAGTAGGAAATCCTTCAGTTCTTAAATGAGCTCTACAATTGTGCGAAAGTCTTGTAAGAAAGCTATAATTTATAACACAAGGATGTTAGATCGTTTTTACATTTCGTTCAAACACATTTTATCACAAACATTTTTGACTGTCAAATTTCCGAGTTGACTCACAAAAAATCTACATGAAAATGACCCTTTAGAACAAAAATCGGGAGAGCGAACCTCGCTTTAGATTTCCTTAAAGAAATCAGTTTTCGTGCCGATCATTATAAAGGAGGTGGATATCATGAGAATAAATGGATTGCCTGGCGCGCCTCAGCCTATGGACGGTAAAGGAAAGCGTTCTTTCAAAGTAGAAAAATACTCTGGAGAAGTTTTTATACATACTCACAATAAGAGCGTGGATTTTAAAACGTTCATAAAGGTTGTCAAAGATTCCATGAATGTTGACGAACTTCGCAAAAAGCATGTGGAGGAACTAATGCAACTTGTCAAATCCGGAAAATACAGTGTTGATACCGGAAAACTTGCTCAAAAGATGCTTGAAGCGATGGGGGCGCGAAAATGAAAATTGAAGAATTAATAGATATTCTCAACAAAGAGAAAGAAAAAGTTGCTAATCTCATCAAGATATTGAGAAAAAAGCGAGATTTCATAGAAAAAAAAGACACCGATGGTGTAAAAGAAATTTTAACTGTGGAAAAACAAGCTGTCGATGAGTTAACATTTCTTGAGAAGAATAGAGCTGAATTGACAAAAAATTTTGCTGAAGAGCTGGGCACTGCTCCAACTGTTTCTGGCATACTTGAAAAAACAGAGGACCCTTATCGCCATGATTTGACCTTGATAGCAGCAAGGTTGACAGAACTACTCAATGAAGTGAGTCTTTTAAATATAGGAATACAGCAGATGATCGCATACAGGATGGAAGAGTTTGATATGGTGATAGATCTGCTGCGTGGCAAACGTGCTACCTATGATGATTCCAAAAATAGAGTGGCAGGAACAATATTCAACGGGAGGGCCTAAATGGCAGAACCTGGAATCTTTACAAGTTTGAACACAGCTGTTCTCGGAATGTATGCTCAACAAACGGCTATTTCTGTGGTCTCTCACAATATAGCTAATGCGAACACTCCTGGTTACTCGAGACAGCGACCAGATATTGTCACGACTCCGCCTTTATCTATGGAAACATTGACACAGCCTAACATGCCAATTTCTTTTGGAACAGGCGCAAAAGTTCAGGATGTTGAAAGAATTAGAGACAAATTTCTGGATCTTCAATATAGACAGTCAAACTCTCAACTTGGCTTCTGGGATGAAGTTAACACTCAATTTCAATATATTCAACAATTAATAAGTGTTCCTGGAACAGACGGTCTGAGAACCTACTATGACAATTTCTGGAAATCAGCTCAACAGGTTGCTACAACTCCTACAAGTATCGGAGCAAAGTCTGAATTTGTTCAATCTGCTAAAGCATTGATAGATAAGGTTAAAAGCATTTATCACAGCTTTGAGCAAATGAAAATGGATTACACACACCAAATGGAAAATGAAACAAGCAACGTTAATTCTATTTTGAAAAGAATTGCGGATCTGAACGTCAAGATCAGAGAATCTTCCACACTCGGGAATCATCCAAACGATCTTTTAGATAAACGCGACATTTTACTTGATAAACTATCAAAGTTAACAGATTTTAACGTCACAACCCTTAAAGATGGAGAAATATCACTATCGATAGCAGGGAGTAACGTGCTCTCCGGTCAAACTTACGTTCCACTCGAATTTCGAAAAGTAAATGGTAAACCAAGTGAAGACTATATAAGTGCAAACAATGTACCTCTAAGCTTTAAAAGGGGAAAAATAGGAGCTTTGTTCCATTTAAAGAACGATGTAGTTGCAAAATATGAAAACATTCTCAATGGTTTAGTTCTGAATTTATCTGATAAAGTGAACACAATACTTGAACAATCGTATGATCAAAGTGGGAACCACGGACAACCACTGTTCAAAATAGATTTGATTCCAGGGCAACCCGATGCACTCTTTAGAATAACTGCCTCCAATCCACCAGATGGTTACGTTTATGATCCCAATCAAAAACTCAAAGATGTTTTCAGTGGGCTTCCCGAAAATATAGTTTTAAAAGTAAACGGAGCACAGATAAACATTAATACGACCCAAGATTCTCTGAATTCACTCGTTTCTAAAATAAATTCAGCTCATGTTGGGATAGAAGCTTCACTTTCTCCAAGAGGGAATCTGATCATAAGAGCAACCAAAGCACTTTCATATGATCTACTTAGATACAACGATAGTAATGAAAAGACGAATCCTATTAACATTTCGGACGATGGCAGTGGTCTGTTAAATGCGTTAGGTTTCAACGTTAAAAACAATTCCATAGACCTTGAGTCTTATGCTAACAATGCTCAAGAAACAGGTCTCATTATTCCTCTAAAAAATGCTGCACTTCATATTAACATTAATCCTGCAATTATTTCAGACCCCGAGCGTGTTGCCACAGATTTCAGCCCAACATTTCTTCCCGGTTCTGCTATCGGAATTGTTGGACCAACAGGACCTCAAAGCTCAGGTGGAATTCAAATGATTGCTGAACTTAAAACATCAGAAGAAAACGGAGTCCAATCGATGGACGCATTCTTTGGTTCTCTCGTCAGCGACATGGGAGTTGAAGGACAAAATGCATCTGCAATGTTTGAAAACGCAAATGCTTTGGTCAACCAAATTCAACAAGACAAAGAACAAGTTTCTAGCGTTTCAATAAATGATGAAATGGCGCAAATGTTGCTTTATCAGAATGCATATACTGCATCTGCAAGGGTAGTAACTACCATTAATTCTATGATCAATACGCTTGTCAATATGGTGAGGTGATCTGCGTGAGAGTCACACAAAGCATGATGAAGTCCATGCTCCTAAATGATGTAGATGCCGTTCTCAGAAGGTTGGCAAAGCTTCATCATCAAGCATCAACTGGGAAAAAATTCGAATTTCCTTCCGAGGATCCATCCGGTGCTTTTCTTGCTTCCAATTATGACTCCACATTAAGACAGGTAAACGCTTATAAATCGTCTCTCGATCAAGTTCAGGGGACATTAAAAGGATACGATTCCACAATCTCCCAGTTAATTTCGGCGGTTCAAAGAGTTCATTCACTTGTTGTTCAGGCTTCCAATGGCACGAATACTCCTGCAGATAGAAAGGCAATAGGTGACGAAGTTAGCAGAATACGCGAATTCATTGTTCAACTTGGCAACACAAGAGTAGGAGATACTTACATCTTCAGTGGTTCAAAATCAGAGATGCCAATATTTTCCAACACGTTAACTGGTAGTGCACCATATTTTTATGTGAGTAATTCTACAACTTCTAACCCCAATATTCTTAAAATTGGAACTTCTGACGTGACTACCAATCTCACTCTACCAAATGTTTTGAGTTATTCTGGCACAGTGGCGAACAGTCTGATCGCTTATAAATCTTACGGTGGGACAACAAATGTAACGGAAACTCTGACTAATGGAGTTCAAACAATTGGTGGAGCGGTAAAACTCGATCTGAAATCCGGAGATATAACTGTCAACGGTGGCACATTAAACGACATGATAGAAACCACTACGAATGTAACAATCAGTGGTGCAACCACGATAGTAGTTACCACACCCGGAGGAACAGTTGTTACTTCTGGAAGTTCCTTTTATAGTCTTTCTGCAGGCGATTCCATTTCAGTCGTGGGAGGGAATGTGGAGCTTAACGCCTTAGCATCTGGCGGAGCAATTAACAACTTGAATATCGCATCCAGTGAGGTGGAAATTTCCAACGCCTCCGGAAGTACGGTGAACCTCGTTACAAATAACAAAAATTCTGATTCTCCAATCAAATTAGGTCTCCTTGATAAGATAATTAGCGATCTTAATAACAATAACGTTGATGCTTTGAGAACGAACGATCTTGGAGATCTCGAAAAATATGAAGGAACTCTTCAACGTGTTACAGCAGACGTTGGTTCAAGAGAGCAAATGGTTCAAAATTTGATAGAAAGCACCGAAGATTTTGGAGCTTATATAACACAACTACTATCAAAGACACAAGACGCGGACATGGTAAAAGTTATATCGAACATATCTATGCAACAAAATGTTTTTCAAGCGGCGCTGGAATCAAGCGCAAAGGCGCTTCTTCCTACTCTTGCCGACTTTTTGAGGTGATAAGTTTGAGTGTTAAGACTAAACTTGGTTTTATCGACGTGGACAAAGAGGAAATAATAAACTTTAAAAATGGAATCCCAGGATTCGAACATTTGAAAAAATTTTCTCTCATATCCCGCCCTGACACTGAGCCTGTAAAATGGCTTGTTTCTCTCGAAGACGAAGATGTTGCGCTTCCCGTGGTTGATCCATGGATAATTGTTGAAAATTACTCTCTAACTCTTAGTGAAGAAGCACTTGCTGAATTAGATTATCCAAAAGAGAATCGCGTTCTCGTACTTGCCGTTGTAGATCTTCATTCTGAAAACGTGACTGTTAATCTCCTTGCTCCTGTGATAATAAATCTTGATAAAGCAATTGGTGCCCAATTGATCCTTGATGATGCGCGCTACACTACCCGGTACCCAATCAAAGCTAGGGTGTGATGACGTGCTCGTTTTAAGGCGCAAAGTAGGAGAGGGAATTCTTATAAATGACAAAATAGTTATACGTGTTTTGTCCATTGAACATGGAGATGTTAAAATAGGGATAGAGGCGCCAAAAAATTTTAAAATACTTCGCGAGGAATTGTATAAAGAAGTGACCAAAGTAAATAGAGAATCGAAAAATTTTGATATAGAGCGCGCCAAAGAGCTTCTTGGAAAGGGGAACAAAAGTGGAGATCACAAATGAACTCATTGAGCACTTGGAAAATCTTGCAAAAATTCGATTGAAAGAAAGCGAAGTCAGTAGAATAAAAAAAGATATGTCAGATGTCTTAGAATATATGAAAATGATAGATGAAGTAGATGTTTCCGGTTACGAGCCTATGCGAAGTCCTGTCGAAAATCCCTTAGAACTAAGAGAAGACACTCCAGTGAGATTCGATGCCTCTGAGATCATGAAGCAGGTTCCCAAAATTAAAAATGGATTGATTCAAGTTTCTTCCATTTCTCGCACCTCTACTCGTGCCAAGTAATTCAGTCAATTATGGTCAATTTGGTGAAGAAATAGCTTGTAAATATCTTAAGCGTCAAAAATACAAAATAGTTTACCGTAATTTCAGAGCAAGGCGTGGAGAAATAGATATTATCGCGAAAGATAAAAAGCAACTTGTCTTTGTGGAAGTAAAATATGGTTCTTCAGAGGCATATTTGCGTGTTAATAGAAAAAAGTTCAGAAATATATCAATTGCCGCGCAGGTTTTTCTGCGCGATTTTGGGGATCTTGGGGCAAAAACGTACAGAGTGGATGTTATATCCGTCTCGAGGGATGGAAGAATAAAGCATTTTAAAGATGTGGCGATAGATTTTGGGAGGTAAAGGTTAGTGCTTTTCACAAGACCCGATTCAGCAACTGTTGAGATTTTGAAATCATTTGAGAAAGATGGAAAGTATTTCGTTAAAATTTTTCCTTTGCTTTTTTACCCAGATGGCTCTGGTGGTCAAATAGGAGATAGAGGAGTCATCGGAGAAGCCAAGGTTCTTTCAGTTAATTCAGAACTTGTCGAAGTTGATCGCAACATCAAAGTTGGACTTAAAATCAAAGCTGAAGTAGACATTGAAAGAAGGAAAGAAATAGCACGTCAGCATACAGCTCAACACATACTCTCTGCAGCCATTGAAAAGCTCTATGAGGCAAAAACCGTTGGATTTCACATGTCAGAAGAAGTTACTACTGTGGATTTGGATTCTAACTTCTCAATAAAAGAGGTAGAAAATCTCACCAACGAAATTGTTATGTCAAATATTGAAGTTGAAGAAATGCTTCTCTCGCCTCAAGAAGTACAAAATTATACTTTGAGAAAACGACTTTCTCAAAAAGCACTTGAATCCGATAAAATACGATTGATAAAGATCGGAGATTTTGATGTGAATGCTTGCGGGGGCTTTCACGTTTCCAGAACCGGAGAGATTGGCATTGTAAAGATCACTCATTCAGAAAAGATAAAAGGCAAATTGACACGAATCTGGTTTTTAGCTGGAAAACGCGCTTTCGAAGATTATTCTCTAAAGGAAGAAGTTATCTTGAAAACATCCAAACTTTTTGATGCTTCTTGGAAAGATCTCAAAGTTCGGGTTGAAAAGTGCCTTGAAGAATCTAAAATGAAATCATCCCAAATAAAAAAACTTTCTGAATCTCTCGCAAAATACATATCGCAAAACATAAAATATGGAGATGTCATCGAACTTGATAAAAATGTAGCTTCATTTGTCACAAGAGCCAGACAGGATGTGCCTTACAGCGTAAAACATTCTTCTTCCAACGATGTTGCAGCTTGCATCCCAAAAATACCAAAGGAAGAAGTGATCAGATGGGCAAAATCCTTTGGGGGAAAGGGTGGAGGGAAAGGTCCTATCTATCACTTTTCATTTGAAGATTTTGAAAAGTTTAAAGACGCCTTCAAAGAGCTTGTTGAGCAAATTTCCTCCACCCATTAGCAATTACTATCAACTAAAATACCCAATTGATTCCTGCGGTTAACTCCATAAGTTGAAGTAGAAAGTTTATATTAGCTGATGGTTCTCCAGTGCGAATGCTCATCCACCTCATCGCGCCTTTTACGTAAAACATTTGGAACAGCACTCCACCATTAACTCCAAATACCGGAATCATTGCTGATGTACTCGTGAAATTGGTCATCACGCCTCCGTCTGCTCCTACGAAAAGCTTCATCTGTTTCATATCAAAAGTATATCTACCGCCTCCAAGCACCATAAACGCTGTTGAAGTACTCAAACTCGTTAAAAGTAATGTGTCGAATTGTCCTGTGAGTGAAAAATTTCCAGCAATTGGAACATTTACACCGGCGGCAATTGTAGGAAGAGTGAGGCCGAGTCCTAAGAAACCCATTATATTTACTCCTGCCCCAAGCTCTATGCCAAATCCAAAAACGAATGCACTCATCATCAAAATGAGAGTCGAAACCACCATAAACTTTTTCACAGCATACACCTCCCTAAAAGTTTGAAGTTCTTAATGTGTTACTTTTAAGTCAAAGACACAAAAAATTATATCATTAAACAGCCAAAAACAAAAAATCATTATAGTAATTGACATAATTTTTAGAAATCTCTACTTGCAAATTATTCCTTGACCAAAGTTCATCATGAAAATCCCCCAAAAACGAAGGTATTCTAAGCAATTCGCTCGTTTCTTCATCATAAATGCCAAAAATCACCTGAAATTGCTTGAAAAAGAATAAAAACAAGTTTTGTAAATATGCTTTGGAATATTATAATGTAATCGATTACATAAAAATTAGGTGATGTGCAGTTGAATTTTAGTATAAAAGATGTGGCCAAAACAGCGGGAGTTTCTGTAGCAACTGTTTCGAGGGTACTTAACAATTCTGACAAAGTAACGGGAGAAACACGTGAAAAAGTTCTGAGAGCTATTAAAACTCTGGGATATGTTCCAAATTACTCTGCAAAAAGTTTAAGAACTAACCTTAGCACAGGTATAGGCTTAGTCATATCTCACGACGTTGATTATTTTATAACTTTTCCATATTTTTCAGAATTCGTACGTGGCATGGGACAAACACTTTCCGGAACTGATTATCATTTAGTTATGGTAATGTCAACCGATTCCAGAGACGACATAAGCTCACACTTACGTGCCTTCGAAAGAAAAGTAGTTGGCGGCGTGGTACTTTTTGATGTAATGGACAATGATAAAAGAATCCCTATTCTCAAAAAGTACAGAGTTCCCTTTGTTGTTGTTGGACGTCCAAACTTAGATGAAGATTACATCTATGTTGACTCTGACAATGTGAAAGGTGGCATGATAGCCACAGAACACCTTTTCAAAATAGGATGCAAAAGAGTGCTTTTCATAAACGGACCAAGAGGTCATTCTGCTTCCAGATACAGACTTGATGGTTACCTCAAGGCTCATAAAAAGTTTGGAATTCAAATCGACAAAAAACTCATCATCTATGTTAAGAGCGATTCAGACATGAAGAATGGTTATGAGATCGTAAAATCTTCTTTGAATCGGATAAAGTTCGATGGAATCTTTGTTTCTGGTGATTTCATGGCCACGGGTGCGATGAAAGCACTCAAAGATTCCGGAATACGTGTGGGAAAGGATATTCCAGTTGTTGGATTCGACGATGTGCCGATCGCTTCCATGGTGACTCCTACTCTGACAACGGTTAAACAGCCAATAAAAGATATAGGAAAAGCTGCAGCCTCTACGCTCGTTGACGTGATGGACGGGAAAAACGCAATTTCGAAAGTTTTTGACGTATCATTGGTAATCAGACAATCAACTTCCAAGGAGGGTTAAAAGTTGCACACCATAAAATCTGGAAATCTTATGGCATTAATTGGCGATGACGGATTTGTAAGAGGTGACATTCAGGGATTATATTTCATGGATACGCGCTTTGTTGGCAAAATTGTTCCGCATATTTCTAAAGAATTGGCATTTTTAGGTATTAAAGAGAAAAAAACAGATTCAATATCCTTTTGGTTCACCTCAAAGTCCAATCCTAATTCTATTGATAACGATCTGTTATGTATACTTTCATATAAAATCAAAGACGGCGTGCTTACCGTCAAATCAGAATTTCTTAATTATTCTCCGTTTGATACGGAATTTCAGATATCTTTTGTAATCGATTACACATTTGATGATATATTTGAAATCAGAGGTAACCGCTTAAAAGCCAAAAAGTTTGACACTTTGTCTTCTTCAAAAGAAAACAAAGCCGTGTTACGTGCAACGGAAAATGCAGATTATTTCTTAAAGGTTAAAGGACCTCTTCGCAAGAAAGTTCGTGTAGCTTCTAAAGCAAAAGAAGAAATAAATATTTCTTTCATTCCTACCATAACTTTCAAGAAAAATTCTGTTGAGCGTTCGATTTTTGAGGGACATCCTGGCAAATTACCGAGTGTTGCCCTTCCAAATTTTGACGGAAAAGTCGGGCAACTCGTCAGAAGATCTGTTGAAGATCTTAGAATGCTTCTCTTAAAAACCAATTATGGAGCATTTCCTGCAGCGGGGCTTCCGTGGTTTTCCACCATATTTGGAAGAGACTCTTTGATCTTTGCACTCCAGACCATGGAGATATATCCAGAGATCACTCACACCATATTGAAAATTCTTGCCGCAACACAAGCAAAAGTTGAAAATGAGCGTGTTGACGCGAAGATAGGAAAGATAGTTCACGAAATCAGAGTAGGCGAGCTTTCTCTCTCCGGAAAAATCCCATTTGGTGCCTATTATGGTAGTGTCGACGCCACTCCTCTTTTCTTGATGGTCATAGGTGAATATGCAAAACACTATGGAACATCTATATTCGAAGAACTGGGAGAATCCATTAATCTTGCAGCGGAATTTTTAGCTCGGGCTGTTAATAAGAGAGGTTATCTTACTTATGAGTCGAAATCAAAAGATGGTCTTTCAAATCAAGGATGGAAAGATTCCGGTAATTCGATCGTTTTCAAAAATGGAAAGATGGCAGAACCGCCAATTGCCCTTGTAGAAGTCCAAGTATATCTCTACGAGGCGTACAAAACCTTGATCAGTTTTTACAACGGTGAGCGATCTCAAATGTATTTGCGAAATGCAAAGAGACTAAAAGAGCATTTCAACGAAGATTTTTGGATGAAAGACGAGAAATTCTTGGCACTTGCTATAGATGGAAACGGAGAGCAAGTGAACTCCATAACATCTAATCCCGGTCATTGTCTTATAAGTGACATTATTGATGATGATAGGGCAAAAATAATAGCTGAAAGGCTTATGAAGTCAGACATGTTTACAGGATGGGGAATAAGGACGATGTCTTCACTCATGGCTGCGTACAATCCCATTTCCTATCACAATGGAACAGTTTGGCCTCATGACAATTCGATCATGTTAATGGGAATGAAAAGACGTGGTTTTTTTGACATGGCTCGGAAACTTTCGAATGCCTTACTCGATGCTGCTGAGTACTTTGACTGGCGTCTTCCAGAACTTTTTGGAGGAAATGACCGCTCTGATGATGGAATTATACCGTACCCAATTGCGTGTTCTCCCCAGCTCTGGTCAGTCGGCGCTGGGTTTGTAATCTCTAAAATTTTAAGGAGGGATCAGCAATGAGAAAATGGGTTTTGGTAATTGGCATGATGGTCGCACTCTTTGCGGCTGCTTTTGCCACAACGGTTGTTACACTTGGCGGATGGGTTTCATCTCCGGTTGAACAGAAGGCAATGAAAGCAGTGGTTGACGCTTTTAATCAGCAATACGCCGGGCAGATTGAACTAAAGTATCAACCAATTGCCGGTAATTACACACTTAAACTTACAAGTCAATTGTCAGCGGGAAACGCACCAGACATCTTCTACCTTGACTCATCTTACGCTCAGCAATTTATACGCTCAGGCGCTATATATCCACTCGATTTTTTCGTCAAAAAGTACAATTTCCCCGTCTCTGATTTTAGCCCTTCTCTTCTAAAACCGTTTGAGTACAACGGACGTATCTACGGTTTCCCAAAAGACTTCTCAACTCTTGTGCTTTTTTACAACAAAAAGTTGTTTGATAAATATAACGTTGCCTACCCAACATCCAATTGGACCTGGCTTGATTTTCTTGACGCCGCAGAGAAGCTCACTCATCCCAAAGATGGCGTTTACGGTCTTGGATTGTATAGCAATGCTCTTAACCGTGTTTTACCATTCATTTACCAAAACGGTGGAAAACTTGTGAATCCCGATCTCACCACAGCTCTTGGCAATCCAGAAGATGTACAAGCAATCAAGTTTTATTTCGATCTTCACACAAAGTACAAAGTCGCAGTATCCCCGCAAGATGTTGGAACCGGATGGCTTGGTGATGAATTTGGAAAAGAAAAAGTTGCCATGATCGAAAGTGGGCCATGGGCATACAGCTTTTTAAAGGAAAACTATCCTCAGGTAGACTTCGGCGTCGCTCCTCTTCCGATGAACAGAAAGCGAGCCACAATGATATATACAGTTTGCTACGCAATTCCAAGAACATCCAAAAACAAAGATGCTGCTTTTAAAGCAATGGAATTCCTGCTTGGAAAGGGAATGAAAATATTCACAGAAAAGCTTGGAGTCATTCCAACAAGAGATGCAATAATCAAATCGGAGAAATTGATGTCCGATCCCGTCAAACGAATTTTCATAGAAGGAAAAGAGTATGGCCATGCTTGGTTCATACCAACACCAAGTGGGAACTCCTCAAAACTTTTGGACAACGTAAATTCACTTTTCCAAGAAATATGGAGTGGCAAAACAACTGTTGAAGAAGCAATGAAAAAGATCGTTTCTAATTACGATTCTTGGGTGAGCGGACAATAAATCCTTAGGGGAGGCTTTGCCCTCCCCTTTATCCTTGAAAGGAGAAGAACGGTGAAACACTACAAAGAATGGATTGCTGGGTACTTCTTTATAGCACCAGCCGTGGCAATTGTTGCTTTGTTCGTCATATATCCAATATTTGTATCTTTTTATTACAGCTTTACGAATTACAACGCGCTTAGACAGCAAGAGTACAAAGCGACTTTCAATCTGCAAGATCAACTTCAAGAATATCTAATGGTTTTAAATATGAAGGATCTCGACGCGAAAGATTTGCTATCGCAATTCGATCCAGTGGACTTTGTTCAAATACAATTAGGAATACATCTTAAACCCAATCAGGTCAGAAGTATTAGAAAGAACTTAAATTCCAAAAAGCTCATAAACGATTTTATAGCATTAAAAACAAATAGAAAAATGTCAGGCGCACAGTTTTTTGCTATTTATATGACTAAGGATGCAAGCATGTTCTCACGTTACATTCCGCAATGGCTTGGTTTTGAAAACTTCACAAAAATGTTCAAGGATCCACTTTTTTGGAAAACTCTCGAAAATTCGGTCATCTTTTCACTATTTGTAACTCCTATACAGACCATATTAGCTTTGTTACTCGCAGTCGCTGCAAATCAGAAAATAAGGGGTGTTAAATTTTTCAAACTTAGTTTCTATATTCCTTCTATTACCTCATCAGCTGCGATCTCGATGATATTTTTGTTACTTTACGCGAAACCCGGTCTCATCAACAGAGTTTTAGGCTATATTGGCATACCAGCTGTGGATTGGCTTTCAAATACCTCAACAGCACTTCCAGCAGTTATGGCAATGAATATTTGGACAACTGCAGGATATTTTATGGTAGTTTTTTTAGCGGGACTTCAGAATATTCCAAAGAGTTTGATAGAAGCGTCCGAATTGGATGGTGCTCAAGGATGGACGCGATTCTGGAAAGTTATAGTTCCATTGCTAAAACCTCAAGTGGCGTACGTCGTGACTCTGGGGTTGATCGGCACGCTTCAAGTTTTTGACCAGATTTATTTCTTGATAAAGAACCAGGTGAATTACACAACATCTATGTACATTTACGTTAACGCATTTAGTTACGGACATATGGGATATGCTTCTGCAATAGCAGTTTTTTTCTTCGCATTCATAATGATTTTAACCCTCATACAAAGACGAGTCGTGTCGGAGGAATCATATTTTTAAGGAGGACATCATGGAAAAAAGATGGCACACAGCAAGAATTATATCTTACATCGTATTGATGGTGTATGCGATTGTATCTCTCAGTCCTTTTATTTGGGCTTTTTTAGTTTCTGTGGCACCCATGATTTACCATATAAATGGAAAACCTATGGGAGTAAACATCATGCAATGGCCTCCCGAAATAAATATTTTCAAGTTTCCACCTGAAGTATTTGGAGCTCCTTCCACTGCCTCTAATTACGCAAAGGTCTTTGAAGTTACTCCGTTTGCACGATGGATATTGAACACGGTTATCTATGCAGGAAGCGTGACACTTGCTAATCTTGTACTCGACGCTTTTGCAGGATTCGCATTTGCAAGATTGAGATTTCCTGGACGAAATTTGATATTCACCCTTCTTTTGGGAACTCTGATGGTACCATTTCCCGTGATCATCATCCCAATTTATAACATGATGGTAAGTTTTAACCTTGCCAACACTTACGGAGGACTCATTTTTCCAAAAATTGCATCTGTTACCGGGTTGTTCCTCATGAGACAGTTTTACATGTCCATTCCTTTGGAAATGGATGAAGCTGCCAAAATAGATGGAGCTGGTATCTTCAGAAGATTTTGGCAAATAGATTCACCAATGGCGCTTCCTGCTTTTGCGACTCTTGCCATATACACCTTTATGGGCACTTGGAATGACTTTTTGTGGCCTTTGATCATAACTTCTAGCAAGAATATGTTCACTTTGACAATGGGATTGAACTTTTTTAGAACTTCTTATTACACATTCTGGCAGTTGATGATGGCAGCATCGATACTGATGACAGTTCCTATGATCGTGATATTCCTTTCTCTCCAAAAGCAATTCGTCGAAACTGGAGCAACGAGCGCTCTAAAGGGATAAAAAATATACTTTCCATTCATTTTTGGCCCAATTAGCAAGCAATACACTCAAAGAGACGTTAGAATCTTATCTATGATTTCTATTATCTCATGGAAAATTATAAATACACAAAAAAATAGACCCAAAGCTTAAATGATAAGGTGCAATTTAAGGTAATCTATGATCTTCTGAGCAGACTTCTCGACATTTTCTTTGTCTGTTTCTAAAATGATCTCGGGATTTTCTGGTTCTTCATATGGTGCCGAAATTCCAGTGAATTCTTTTATCTCTCCATTTAGGGCCCTCTTGTACATTCCCTTCGGATCCCTCTTCACACATATATCAACAGGGCACTTGACATAAACCTCTATGAACTCATTGTCTTTCAAAAGTTTCCTCACTCTATCCCTGTCAGCCTTGTAGGGAGATATGAAAGCCGTTAACGTTATAATACCGGCATCTGTAAAAAGCTTGGCCACTTCACCTATGCGCCTTATGTTTTCTTTTCTGTCTTCTGGTGAGAAGCCAAGGTTGCCGTTAAGACCGTGTCTTATGTTGTCTCCATCCAAGACATAAACAAGCTTACCCATCTCATAGAGGCGTTTTTCTACTTCTCTCGAAACTGTAGACTTTCCAGAAGAGGGCAAACCTGTGAACCACACAAGAACTCCTTTTTGTTTGAGAAGCTTTTCTCTGTCTGCTTTCGTTACTTTTCCGTCATGCCATACCACGTTTTCACTCTTGATTTCCATACTTTGCACTCTCCTTAATTCGTACGTTTTGGTGAAAAATTCTTTCCTTCCGAATATCGGATCGTCTTGTAATGTTCGTGCACAATCCGAGTAATAATTATACAATATGAACTTTCCTGTGAAGTGCTGCATGAAAGAACAAATGAAAATGAACGTCTTCACGGGAAAGATCTTATGGTTAAACGAAACATGTAGAAAACGGCAAGAAGTCTGACAGCAAAAGTGATGAAGAAAATTACTCTGTAGGCATTTATATCCCAAACCCACAACATGAAATTAACACGCGAAAATGAAGTTACAATCAATCCAGAACAAATATTTCCCAAGAACGCAGAAGCACTTGTTATACTTGTGAAAGCGGAAAATGCCTCAGTTTTACCAAAAGATGGCACCACACCCATGAGGGTGTTGAAAGCCATAGGAAGAGTGCCAGCCATGACAATCACTCCGATTAAAGCGTATAGTGGAATAACATAATACATAGAAGGCACTGCCACAAACCACATGAACGCTAACATAGATTGAAACAAAAGTGCAAGTTTGAGCATTTTGAAATATCCGTGCTTGTCACCAAATTTTCCCCACAGAGGCTGAAACAAAGCCGAAAAGATTGTCAAGACCACCGTTAAGAAGCCCAACATCGCATAATTGTATTTAAAATCATTTATGAGCATGACAACAGGATAAGGTCCTATTAGTGCAGCAGAAAAATTCCAAAATGCAAAAGCAATCAGAAACTTTCTATAATCTCCTGGAATTTTCAACGCTTCAAGCACGAGCGACAAATTGAACACTGATTCTCTTTTAGTAGAAATGTCTTCATCCTGAAGTCTGAACATGTAAGCATCAAATGCCCCGGAAACAGAGCCAATCATGAAAACAACCGCAAAGGCAAGGAATCCTTTTCCAAGAGCGTCAAGTATATATCCTGCAAGCAAAGCTGAAGGTACTGCCACCGCTCCTGTTACGAAATTGCGCATGCCAAAATATCTGCCTCTCGTTCTCATATCCACAATTTCGCTCATCCAGCTTTGCCATGGCGCACCAGCCGTAGACGTCATAATACTAAAAAGGAAAAGAATGAAGATCGCTACCCACACTCTCAAACCAGACTTTACAAAAGCGATAAAGATCAAAGTGAAGAATGTTGGTCTTGATGCCCATACAAGAACTTGGACAAGTTTTTTCTTACTTGTGAACTTACGTGCCAAGGCCAAACTAAAAGGTTGAAGCATGCTTGCCAAAGCGAAAACGGAGCCATAAACAGACATCATAAAAGAAGAAGCGCCAAGCCATAAGAAAAAACCAGTCAGGTAAGAGTTCCCACCAAATCCTCCTGTAAACTGCCCCCAAACTGTGGCAAAACTTCCTTCAATTATTGAAATTCTACGTGCATGTGCTTTTCGATAATCTTCCATCATAATGAAAGTATTATAAGACAAAATTCGTTACAAAATACGCTAAAATTTATTGTTGCATTCAAGAACATTAGCTCCAAATTTTCTGGGATTTTCTGTATCAACACTTGACTTTTCAATCCAAACACCACTCTTTGCATCTTGATTTTTGTAAAGTCCAAGTGGTGATATCACTCATTCAAAAAGCCGAGGGTGGGGGACCCCTCGACTTTTCAGAGTGTCTGCACTGTCAAGTATGGCTTGAACAACAATCGATTCCGTGCCTTACACGTACATTACTTTGAAAGTTTGTAAAAATCCAATCCTGCCATGAGACTCATTGGATTGTAATACCAACCTTTAACCCATGTTCTCTCAACATGATGATCCATTGGTTGAACAATGTAAAGCTCTACTGCGTAATCGTGAGCCTTTTGAGTAAGTTCTCTATAGATTTTAGCCCTTTTCTCTGGAACACTTGTTTTCATGGACGCAACTATCAACGGGTTAAACTCTTTTGTGGCAAGCTTTTTGAAATTATCACCCAAGAAATTGCCATACGTTCCAAAACTCGACAAGAAAGGCTGAGCAAAATCGTAAGCATCTGGATAATCTGCCGTCCATCCCATCACAAAGAATGGCAGTCTCCCGGCAAAAACGTCATCAAGATACGATGCCCACAACTCACCTGTCACGCTTATTTTGAATTTCGGATTTATTTTAGCCGCGTAATACTTGATCATTTCGCACGCTATTCTGCGCTGTTCATTGCCTGTATTGTAAACGATCGTGACTTTGAATCCTTTCTTCCATAATTCACCGTTGTAGGCTTTTTTGAAATACTCTGTGGCTTTTTTAAGATCAAAATCGTATGACGGTACCTCTTTGCTGTAGCCTAAAAGTCCTTTTGGAATAC
>Ga0256840_1000349_pt1 | contig 47755 bp, 48 predicted proteins | sample 355202metaG_FD_185969 | JGI IMG/M metagenome (GOLD analysis project Ga0256840, IMG submission 185969) | Hydrothermal vent microbial communities from Mid Atlantic Ridge, Atlantic Ocean - 355-202 | ecosystem: Environmental > Aquatic > Marine > Hydrothermal vents | place: Atlantic Ocean: Mid...
ACGATTATCATGGGCGCTTGGATCGCATGTTAAAATGCTCTGGTTATCGTGTTGAACCCGCTGAAATTGAACAATGCATTAATCAACTAATGCATATTGAAAGCTGTGCAGTGATTGGCATTAAAGACACCACTAGCGGACAAAGACCTGCCGCAGTTGTTACATTAATAAAAGAAGCCTCTTTAGCAGAAGCGATAAAACCTTTACGCCAGTTACTCCCACCGTATATGCAACCTTGTAAATTTATGGTGGTAGATAACTTACCCGTCTTATCTAATGGAAAAACTGATTATCAAGCGGTAGAAGGCTTGTTTAGTAGCTGATGTTACACGTAAGGAGAACTATAGTCCGCGTTACATAGCCATACACATATCACTTGCGGGCTAAAGTCCGCCCTAGCAGCAAAATAATTTTATGATTGATTACCAACAACTCCCTCCTAGTGGCGATCTGAACGCATCAAAACTTCGCCTTAATTATTGCGCCAAAAACGAATTATTAAAACATGCCGTTGCCACTGAACATAATGGGCACGGTGATGGTTTTCAAGAGCTGGTCAAAGCACATATCAATTTAGGCAAACACTGCCAAGATACCGGTTTAATATTATCTATTAATGCGCATATCTGGGGCTCGATCTTCCCATTAATACTTTATGGTAGCAAAGCACAAAAACAAGTGTGGCTGCCTGCGTTATTATCTGGAGAACTTATTGCGGGTCATGCAATTACTGAGCCCCAATCGGGATCAGATATTAATGCGCTAACAACAACGGCCGTTGCAACTGAATCTGGCTTCATCTTAAACGGTCATAAACGCTTTATCACTAATACCCCCATGGCTGATGCTTTGCTGATTTACGCAAAACTAGATGGAAAACTCTCTGGTTTTTTAGTAAAAAAACAAGATATTGGCACAAATTTCAGTGACCAACCTAGTGTAACTGGCTGCACCAGCGCCACAATGGGCGATGTTATCCTGCAAGATTGTGTCATACCCTTAGATCGTCAATTAGGCAAAACAGGTGCTGGCGGCATGATGATACAAAATGCATTAGAGCTAGAACGCGCCTTTATTTTTGCAGGCATTATCGGCATTATGCAATGGCAACTAAAACAAGTCATAAAATACAGTCGTGAACGTATACTCAATGGCGTACACTTAGGTAGCAATCAAGCCATTAGCCATAAAATTGCCGAGATGCAATGCCGTTTAGATACTTGTTTGCTGTGGGTTAATGAATGTGCACGCTTAAAAGACACCGGCAAACGTATTAGCTTAGCCAGTGCACAAACCAAATTAATCGCTAGCGAAGCTTTTTTACAGTCGAGCTTAGATGCTGTACAAATATTCGGGGCGACTGGATTACTCGAAGCAAATAAAATGATCGGGTTAGTGCAAGATGCCATGGCCAGTCGTTTATTTTCTGGCTCATCAGAAATTCAAAAAAACATCATTGCTGCCTTACTCGGTACTGGCTCAGGCTATAGAAGTAAAGCATAATATAACTTCTCACCTGACTACTTCTGACTTATGTTTCTACGCGCCCTTTTAGCTTTCTTAATGGTTCCTGTTGTTGTCACAGGAATCGTACCTTTTATTCTTTCTCTTTATGACCCTTACAAAGGGCAAGGCAGCCTATCAGGATTAATCCCTCTTGCTGTTGGCTTAGTTATACTGCTTTGCTGTGTACGCGATTTTTATATCTCTGGCAAAGGCACGCTAGCGCCTTGGGACCCACCTAAACACTTGGTTACTGTTGGGCTGTACAGATATGTCAGAAATCCCATGTATGTCGGAGTTCTCTTTATTCTATTAGGCTGGACGATGAGTACAGCATCCCCGCTAATTTTCGGCTTTACCCTATTCTTATTTATTGCATTTTACTTTAGAGTAAAAACTCATGAAGAGCCTTGGGCGGAAGAGATGTTCAGTGCTGAATGGGAAAAATATAAGAATAATGTGCCGAGATGGCTACCGCAGACTAAAGGCTATTATCCAACGAATAAGCGGTAAAGGTACACGGTGCGTATCCTAAAAATTAAACCCCTCTTATACTCAAACTGTAGGGTACGCACCGCATACCTATTTTTTACCCCTCCCCTTACGAGGCTTTTATATCTAATTATCGCCGAAACTACATTAAAGGTGGAACGTATTTCTTTACCGTAGTGACAGAAAAGCGGCGGCCTATTTTTAATAACCCTTTAGCCCGAAAGTGTTTGCGTGAGGCTTTTCGTCACTGTATGCAAAACCAGCCTTTTTCAATTGATGCAATCGTTATGCTACCAAATCATATTCATACAATATGGACATTACCTGAAGGCGATGCTGACTATTCAAAACGATGGGGAATCATCAAAAAAAATTTCACTCAATCTTGGCTTAAACAGGGTGGTTCAGAAGTCAGTATTTCTAAGTCAAAATAACGCTATTATCGCCGTGGCGTATGGCAACGACGATTTTGGGAGCATACCCTAAGCAGCCAAGCTGATTATAACCAGCATTTTGATTATTTGCATTACAACCCAATTAAACATGGCATAGTAAAACATTTATCAGACTACCCTTATTCCAGCTTTCATCGTTATGTTAAACAAGGAATATATTCAGCTGATTGGGGAGCGAACTATGAACCCAACTTTGGTTTTAATGCGTTGCATAATATTGAATAAAGGTACGCGATGCGTACCCTACAGTTTTAAATCCTCAATAAATCCCCGTTTTTGTTGCTCATGTTGCTCAGAAAAACGCTCCCACACGCCTGCTTCATGCGCTAACTGCTTAAAGTTTTCTGATCGATTAGTCATTTCAGATGCCACTAACATCAGTTCTAATTCCAATGGCGGCATGGACTTCATTAAAGCTTTGACTAAATCACGGTTGACACCATTTACACCAAAATCACCTAAAGATAAAGCACGAGAAAAACCATAAAACTGCTGTATTCGGCTTGCACATAATTGTGCATAACGCGCACTTTTAGCCGTATTTTTTAAAGACTCAGAAATCGCTAAAGAAGCCACTGCTGCATTATAAAAAGCATTTTGCACACCATGCGAAAATACTGGATCAACAAAACCCGCAGCATCGCCAATACAATAATAATTTTGCTGACACGTTTGCGTTGCATAATAAGAATAATCAGGACGATATTGCAAAGAGCCTGCCATAAATTGCGCATCGCGTAACAGCTCTTTTAAGTGCGGTAGTTGGGCACAACTTTGCTGAAAATAAATCTCCCGCTGCTGCTTATCCATGCCCTTCATTTTATCGGAGTGGACAATCAAACCGACACTAGTTTTCTCACGCAAGACTATATGCCAAAGCCAACCGTCTTCATGGGACATAACAAAAGTCACAGGTGCTATGTTTTTAATTTCTGAACAGTGGTGGCTCTGACGATCCACACCGACATAGCGTGAACCTTTAAAATAGCCCCATAAAGATAAAAAATTCATCTCAGAGCTAATGTTGTGTCGCGTATCTAATTGATGTGCCAACAAAGAACTATGGCCACTGGCATCCACCACAAACCGACATTGAATCGTTCCTGTGACATTATCCTCAGCACGCGTATCAATATAAGAAATAATAGGCTCAACTGCAGATAAATCCACTTGCTTAACCGCAACACGATTAAAAATTAATGCACCTTGCTGTTTAGAATGATCCAGTAAAAGATTATCAAAAATATCTCGCTCTACATGCAGGCCGGGCCTTGTATAACCATAATCAGAAAATAAAATTTGATGAACTTTATCATTCCAAACTGTAATACCACCTGCTTTTCTAAGAAATCCTTGCTGTTGCATTTTCTCAGAAACGCCTAGCTGATCGGTAAACTTCCAAAAATGCGGAATAAGGCTTTCGCCCACTTGATTACGTGGAAACTCAGCACGTTCAAGTAGTACGACATCCACACCACTTTTAGCTAAGTGTGTTGCCGCGCTACTTCCCGCCGGGCCTCCGCCAATAACCAGTACGGTGCATTTTTTAGGGATTATTTGTTGCATTATTTATAAAATAATTCTAGTGTAGCTTCTCATTACCTACAAATACCAAGGTAATAGAATATTCATCGGATCCTGAATACGACTTACTTTGCCATTCTCAAAATGAACAATAAAAGTATTAAAGCGTGAACTCCAATAAGTCCATTGGTTTGAATCTAAAGAGGGTGTTCGAGTGATTGGTGGATAACCAATAGCAACTTGCACGGCATTTTTGGACATGCCTTTTTCGACTGTTCCCCTTTTTATATTACCTCGCTCCAAAAGCGTAAAATGAGTTAAGTTTACCGTTTGTTTAGCAAAAAACTTAGCAAAAGCCTGGTAAACATCATCCCCCGTATGCTTAACAACATTCTTAATTAATAACTCCGTATTCGACGGTAGCACCTTAACTTTAATCACCTTTGGGCTAATTTCTAATAACTTCACCGGCGTATTCACCTCTACCAAAGTACCCCGACGATAATTTGTCGTCCGATAAACACCTTTTTCATACATCATCGTCACTTGCGTATAGTAGGTTTCTCCAAGCTTTATACCTGTGGGCAACTGTTCTGGTTTAGACTCCATCATCTGGCATGCAGTTAAGCCAAATAACATTGATAACATCACTACTTTGAATAAACGCGGCATAATCACCTCAATTCTATTGTAATAAACAAAAAGAAAAATTTACATATCCCCTAAAGTCGCTTTATCTACCGGATTCTTCAACCACGCGGCAATATCTTTACCTAATGTTTTAGTGCAACGCCCTAATAATGCACAAGTTCCTTTATAAGCTCCCATAAATCCGCCCATAGAGGCTCTGCTTGCCTTAAATGAAACCGTTTTCTTACCTCTCCGTGATAAAGTACCTTTAACCGTTACCCACTGACCACCACGTCCAGCCCATACATTTTTTTTATATTGCGGCAAATCTACAATCTCTATTTTTAAAAAATCAGCCTTACGTGAGTTAGCCGCTTGTAAATTAATAGCGGCATATTGGCCATTCGCATAGCTTTGGATAAACGCTGGGAGTTTTGTCAATAATTGGCACTCATTACGGACTGCTTGCCTTACCTCTAAATCTTTAGCAAATATCACGGGGGCAATATTTAACGTACCTGTTCCCGTACCTGCTGAGCTAGTAAGTTCGTTAGATTCAGGCACTTCACTGGTTTTATTTCCTGCACACGCAACGATAAATAACATCAAAAATAATGGTAATAACTTAAAAAATTTCATTCTAATTCTCCAATAAATTAATTTTTTCTACTTCTACCTGTTAACAATCCCTGTTGAAAACTATTCCCCTCCTGCCATAAATCACCCGCTAATAAAGCAACGATTTCTTGTTTTATTTGCAACTGCCGATCCGATTCAAAAAAAAGATTTTCCACCAAATTAGAACAATAAAATCGCTCAATTAAGCGATGCATTGTTTTAAATCCTTTTTGATAAAATTCATCACTTGCCTGCTGTAATTCTGGGTCAGCTTCCATTCCCTGTGTTAACCCTTGATGTAATTGGTCGGCAACAAATTCTGCTGTTTTTACCGCAAAAAAGAAGCCTGATGAAAACACTGGGTCTAAAAAACCAGCCGCATCACCACAACAAGCAAAGCGTTGACCGTAGCGCCGACTGTTTCGGTAACTAAAATCAGCTTCTATGCACACATCAGATAAAGCCTCAGCGCCTTGCAAAAGTTCACTCATATAAGGAGAGGCTTGAATATAACGCGCAAAAAGTGCCTCATGCTTTAAATTTTCTGGCACTTCTTTCTGCACAACTAAACCAACACTCAACCGACCCTTCGTTAATGGGATACACCAGATCCAGCCTATTTCAGATAATAAAATCTTTATATTACCGTGACCAAAAAGTGCGTCTGACTCAAGCGAATTAGCGAGTTTATAGTGTTTATACAGTGCAAACTTACCCAGATTATTAATTTTATTAATACTATTGAATGTTTTCCCCATTAAGGCATTTCGCCCTGTGGCATCAATAAAATAACGACTTTGATACAGCGCTTTATCTGTTTTGACTTGCACCTCATCCGCGGTACATTGCACGCGCTTAACCTGCTCTTGTTGATACCCGACTACGCCATGAGCCAGTGCATTATCAAATAAACGCTTATCAAATACTGACCGTTCCACCTGAAAAGTACGATACTCCCCCTGAAAAGGAAAGTAAGTACGCCGACCTGAGGCTTCATCAATAAATTCAGCACCGCCCTTTTTTAAATTCCCCTGAGTCCAATCAATACCTAGTCGCTTCATTACTGGCTCAGACATGGGTAACATAGACTCGCCAATATGAAAACGTGGGTGCTGATCTCGCTCAATCAATAACACACTATGCCCATATTGCGCTAATAAAGTTGCCGCAGTTGCTCCCGCTGGCCCACCCCCCGCAATAATGACATCATACTGCTCACGACTCACTCTTTATCTCTCCCTAGTGCTGATATATCACTCATCCAAATAGGCGTTTTAATATTCAAAGGAACTTGTTCTTGCGTTGCTTGCTGTAAAGCCATTAATAAAGGGATTACCGCTGCTGCCGGAGCTGATTCCGTTAGCATCAGCCATTCAATGGGAAAGTTTTGCTCCGTTTGCTCACTTATCTGCGGCAAGCTAAGAGATCCTATTGCCTGCTCTGCATCCGTGCTTAGTACAAAAGCACAAGCAAATGCAGCTAAACCTATAGGAGGCGCTAAATATTGCGGCCATAATTCATCATAGCAAACTAATAAACGCTCGCCACACCCTTGCTGTTGCAACTGCGACCAGACCTCAATCAAACCCATAGCAAAAGTATCATCGGCGGCAGCAATCGCAGTACTGGGTTCTTGGCATTTGTTTAAAATAGCCCAATACCCCGCCGTTGTATTGTGCACGGAGTTATGAAATTGGGTCGGCGACAATAATTCATTATCATCAGGTAATAAACGACACAGTGCATCAGTCACCTGTATTTCCCCTCCTAGTGAGGCAAACACTGAGGCAAGATGCTGGCTATCACTATTCGCTTGTGTACAAGCTAGTTTAGCAGCCGTAATCGCCATTCGCGTGGTCATACTGGTGCGCCTACGCATTGCAGCCGGAATTAAACTTTTATCAATATCACTACCCAGTAAGCCAAAAGGGGCTAATAACTCAGCATCTGGACAGCAAATAGCATAAGATTTTATAAAGAGTTGTTTCATCATAGCGCCACGATCACACTGGCATTATTGCCACCAAAACCAAAAGAATTACTCATTGCAATGTGCATGTTTTGTTTGCTCACAGGCTCATTAACCACCTGACACCGGCACTCCTCATCCAATTTCTGCAAGCCCTGTGTACCGGGAATAAACTGATGCTGCAAAGCGAGTAACGCAATAATCGTTTCTAATGCACCCGCAGCACCGAGTGTATGCCCCGTAACCCCTTTTGTACCACTACAAGGCACGGCATCAGCAAAAACATTAAAAACCGCCCGACTTTCCATACGATCATTTATTTTCGTTGCCGTCGCATGTAGATTTAAATAATCAATATTTTCAGCTTGTAAGCCTGCCAGTTGCAAGGCATTGCGCATTGCTAAAGCCGCACCCTCGCCGTCTGGGTGTGGCGTACTCATATGATAGGCATCAGACGATTCACCCACCGCTAAGACTTTCATTTTGTTCGCATTCTCCGCATGACATTTTTCTAACAGCATTAGCCCAGCCGCTTCACCAATACTAATCCCTTGCCTGTCTTTATCCATTGGCTTGCACGGCTGATTGGCGACTAATTCTAAACTACGAAAACCGCGCAAAGTTAAGCGACATAAAGTATCCACACCACCCACTAATACTGCATCACAGATACCCGCACTAATCAATCTCTGCCCTGCAGCAATCGCTTTTGCTCCCGAAGAACAAGCGGTGGAAATAGCAAAACAAACACCCGTTAAACCCAGCTCCAATTGCACAAAGCGGCCAGTTGCTTGATACGCATGTTCAGTTACAAAATGAAAGTCATCGGGCATTTTACCGATATCTAACAAAACGCCATAAGCACCTTCCGTTTCATAAAGCCCTGACGTGCTTGTGCCGATAATAACGCCAATGCGATGTGCGCCATATTTTTCTTTTGCTGCCTCAACCGCTGCACGCACACCACCTTGCTCATCATTTAATGCAGTCAAAGCAACACGCGCATTGCGGCAATTATAATCAGACAATTGTTCACGAATACTGAGTAAAGGCTGTTTTATTTCGCCCACATAAGCGGGAAACGGGACGTTAAATAAAGACAGAGGGGCTAGTTTAGAATAATTTGCCTGTAAATCTTGATATAAAGCCGCGCAACCTAAACCACTAGCACTTAGAGCTGAGTAGGCTGTTATTGCGACGGGGGCTATTAGAATTTGATTATTTTTCATGATTTTCTACCGGCTACCTAAAAGGTAGATTATTTATACACATCACCGCGGCCACCAATAGTCAGCAAGTAAATAATGAGTTGATTCTGTTCAATTTGATAAATTATTCTCAACGTCCCTACTCTTAAACGATACGTATTTTCGACCCATTGCATCATTTTAATATCTAACTGAGGATGATTAACTGGATTGTCTTGCAACAGATCAATTTTATCGGTAATACGCTGCCGAATTTTACTAGGTATTGCCTTTAAATATTTAGTGACCGATTCTGCAGATCTAATTGATTCTTCATTATAAAGAGGACTTTATTTCATCCCAGTTATCAAATTCTGAGTCATCGCCTTCCTTTATTTTTCCTATCAACTCTGAAATATGGCTTATCTCCGCATTACTTAGCTCTTCTTCTGTGATTAAATGACATTGCTCTTTAGACAATAAAGATAAGAAATCAATGACTTTCTGATAAATATTATCAGAAACTTCTAGTTGTATATTTTTCATAATCTAATCCTTATATTCTCGCGCTAAATCACCGCTATTGGTCTCGTCAGAGGGGCTTTCGACCACAACTTATATGAAATCGCGGCTAAAAGCCCCTCCCACAAATACTCTTATAATCAAAGGAGCTAAAAATAGCAGCATTATACCTCGCCCTCATCACTCATCTTGACCACCGTCAATATCAGCAAGGTTGGGCTACATCTTTTCGTAACCCAACGCACTGAGCGATAAATGTTGGGTTGAAAAAGCACCAATCCAACCTACGCGGCTTTGCTTTCTTACTTCACTGATAACATTAGTATCAATTAAATACATTTTCTACCCGTTCATCTTGCTCGCGCAAAAAATCTTGGTCATCACCTACATTAGGTATAGACTGTAAAACTTCTTTTTCTTGGTCTCTTTAACACCGATTCAAGTATTTTACGATGCTCAGCTTCCGCACTAATACCATGCTTACCTGCCAGTGCTTTAAGCGCGTTGACAATATCTTCATCAATATTACGAACAAGTAAATTAGCCATATATCACCATAGAAAAGTTTAGAAAAATAATGCTATCATTGATAGCGACTGACCACAATTGGCAGTGATAAAGGTCGGATTAAAAAAGCACCAATCCAACCTATGCGGCTATTCTTGTTTAGGCCTAATCAATATAGGACACAACAAGAACCCCAAAACCACTCCACTGCTCACGACTTTAGCTAAAGTTTGTAACATCGACGTTTGTGCAAAAATCAAACAGCCGAAAACGAGAGCACTGGTCATCATTGAGGCTGCCATAGCCTGATAGGTTAAAACTAAATGACCGCTACGATTTTCTTGATAAAAAATACCATAGTCAACACAAATGGCGACGGCTAATAAAAAGCCGACTAAATGCAAAAAGCTAATCGCTTCGCCCGTCCAAGCCCATAACGCTAAAATTAATAAAGCGGCTAAAAAAGCGGGTGATAAGGTTTGTAGCGTGAGTAAAATACTTTTATAGCGTATCCATAATAACAAGGTGATTAAAGTCAGGCCTGCTAATAAAGTGATTTGCGCTCTTTGCTGATAATCCACTGCCATACGGTTGAGCATATCGCGTTGGCTGAAATACTGTACATGAGGCATTCCGCTTAAGGCAGCTTGTAACGCTTCTGGCTTATGCGAGGTCAGCCAGATCAGCAATAAATTATGCTGATCTGCTAAAATCATTTGGTTACTAATAAGTTTGGCAACTGGGGATTGTAAAACTTGCTGCGCAGTCAGGGTTTCGCTTTGCGTATAGTCCAAGTCACCTAAGCGCGCCACGGATAAGCCCTGGCTTTGTAGCGCATTACGCCAGAATTCACGCGTTTCACCTGTTAAATCAGCTAATAAAGTTTGCTGATTTTTTAATTGTTGTTGCTGTGATAACAGCCAAGGATATAGCCCAAAATAATCCTCTAAATCACCGGCTTGCTTTACTTTATCTAAACGTAAATACACTTGCTCGGCACGCTGTAGCATTTGCTCCACAGAATCACCACTGACGAGCACAAAGCGCCCTGGCTCCATACTCACTAATCGCTCGCGGATTTTTTTATCCTGCACTTTTAAATAATCCAGCTCAGGGGTTAATTGCTGTAAATCTTGCATCCACTGCAAGCGATCTAATTGCACGACACCCGCGACAGATAGCACTAATACAGCGCCTATTAGGCCCCAGCGGTAACGCTGACAGAATGCTGGCCAAAAAGCAATAAACCAAAAGGGGGTAACAACTTTAGCCTCGACTGTCATTAGCTTGGGAAACAAATAACGCGTTAATATCAGGGACACAATAATACCCGTACCGGTATAGACTGCGACTTGCTGAAAACCAGGGTAGCCTGATAAGCCTAACGCGACATAACCAATTAAAGTAGTTATCGCCCCCATTAATAAGCTAGGGAAAATCTTTTTGATGATCTTTACCCGTTGCACATACTCCATCCCTTGTGCATGTACCAAAACATGAATAGGATAATCAATGCATACGCCAACCAAAGTAGAACCAATAGCGATGGTCATGCCATGTACTGAGCCAAAGATAAGATTAGTAACAATAACAGCCACTGCCATAACGGTCATCAGCAAGGAAAAAACCCAGAACATTACCCGAAATGAGCGAAAGATAAACAGGAATAGTAAAGTGAGTGCAACGGTCGAGATAAGGCTAACAAACTTAATATCAGCTTCCATCATTGATTGCGTTGCAACGGCAAATAAAGGAACCCCGGTCATACTGAGTTGATAAGCTTGAGCCGTTAGGTTATTTTGCTCGGCAAAAGTTGCTTTAATTTGCGCTTGAATTTGCCTTTGTGCAGGTACATCCATGCCTGACATCTGTGTTTCTAATATAAAATTAGCGTACTGTGTGGGACGGTTATGTTGATTTTTAAACTGCGTAGCAAGATTTTTAAACCCATTTAAAGACAGGAGTAAAGGATCTTGCACGGCTATTTTTTTAATCATTCGCCCTTGTGGTGACAACAAGGCTTGCTTTAAACCTGCGGCACGCTTAGCCAAAGCGGGTTGAGTTAATATTTCTGCCAGCGTTTGCTCTGGTGTGCGGCTATATAACTGCGCACCATGCTGTGCATAAAGACTCGCTAAAGCACCTAAAGCCCCTCTTTTTTCATCCGTCGCCCAAACATCAACCACACCCAAGATAGCTTGTAACTGGCTTAACCAGGCTTGAATAAAAACTTTAGATACTTGCTTGCCCTCGCCCGCATCAATCGACAAAATATAGCGCCGTGATAAAGTGCCAGACTGTATTTCGCTAGCTAATAATATTTCTTCAGCATTATCGCCTGCGATCACAAAGGCGGAGATATTCGTTTGAATATGCGTGGTAAAAACAGCAATGGCAATTAGCAGTGGTAAACCAAGAAAAAAAAACAACGAAGCTAAAGAAGGACGCATTTTAATGACCGTTAAGAGATTGCAATAAAGCAGCTAACTTAGCTTTAACTGCCGCACCTTGCTGTGGCTGGCTTAGTTTATAGGTGCTACGATCACCATCTGGCAAGATCACTGCCATTTTATTGGCTGCTTTCTGATTCAATCCCTGCATAATAATGATAATCGGCGCTTCATTTTCCTCATGATCTTTTGCTGTCATTTCTAGCGTCCATGACGATTCTGAGTGGGTAAATTTCAAATCATAAAGCTGACGTAAATAAACGAGGTTACCGGTCATGATGCCTTTAAATGCAGCTAAACTCGCCATCATTGGATTGCTTTCATCTATTTGTAGTTGGTGAAAGGTTTGCGTGGCAGGTTTTGCGTAAGTGAGCTGGCTACCTTGCGCAGCCATTATCTCAACTTCAGGTTGTAATTGTTGTTTGAGCATAACATCAGGCATTTGTGCATATAAGTAGCCGCTGCCCCGCCAGTCGTCGTCAAATAATCCCATATAACGTGTTTCTTGATAAGCGATCTGCACGGCAATATCGGGTTTCATACGTGCCATAACGCTTTCTATCGACTCTTGAGCCAAGCCCATAGCCGGTAAGCTTAATAAAAATATGGCGAGCATTTTTCGTATCATTCGCTTTTAACTCGCTCGTACATCCAACCAGATTGTTCGACCATTAACAATCATACTTCTAATGGAATCCTTCACACTAGGAATTGGTTTATCCGGTAATTCCATTTTAATGGACTGAAAGTAAAAATGCCGCCAAATATATTCACCAATCATTAACACACCCGATAATAAAAATATCATAACCCCAGTATAAAGCGCCCACCATGATACCGGTGCAAATAAAGCAAGAACAATGCAAGCCACGACATTAAAGGCAAAAAACCCCGTCCACATCATTGTTAAATAGCGACAATAGCGACTAATCACGGGGGGGATTTCTGGAAAGTCGAGACTAGCAAAACGTTCAACCAAGGAAGGCCCTTTGCCTTGACGCAAAGTTTTACCAAAAAAATTCATCAAACTCAGCTGTATAAAAATAGGGATTATCTTAGCCACTAAGTCTTGATAAAAAATACTACCCAAGAGCAACAAAAAAACAATATCTAAGTTATTAAATCGTACCCGCGAAGTTTTCGCTTTTATTGCCTGAAATAAGTAGATACTGGCAATAATAGCAGGTGCAAACCAAACCACGCCTTCCTGTATGCCTCTATAAACTAAATAAGGATAAAGTAAAAACAGTAAACTGGTAATAATACTGCGTAGTACAACTTTCATAAGCTAATTATTTACTTCTATTTTCTGCGACAAATTCAGCTAATGAATTTAATGAAGCAAAAATAGCTTGATTACGATCATCTTCGGAGGTAATTTTAACGCCATATTGGCGATCTAATAGCACGGCAATTTCCAAAGCATCAATCGAATCTAGCCCTAAGCCTTCACCAAACAAGGGCTCATCAGCCCCAATTTCTTCTGCACTGATATCCTCTAAATGCAAACCATCAATAAATAATGTTTTTAATTCTGCAACCAATTCTTGAGACATGTTTTTCCTTACTAAAACCTAAACCAAAATGCAGGTATTTTAACTTATTTACTCTTAGGAGGAAGGTTATTGATTAATATGTTTCGGCAAATACATCGCCGTAGGGCGGACTTCAGTCCGCCAGTATCAATACGTATCAAACAAGCGGACTGAAGTCCGCCCTACTTATTCCTCAATAACAACTTAGGTAGGCGCAGCAGAAATCCGGCAAATAAACGCATATGCATGCCAATCAATAAAACATTATCCCGGCCATATTTAAACTGACTCACACCACCGTCTTCTTTGGTTATATAGCGCACTGGGGTAGGAATATTCAATACAGGAACAGCACGCCACGCCATACGTACGGCTATTTCAGGCTCAAAATCAAAACGTCTCGCCCAACGCGTAGAATGCATAACGGCCATTAGATCTTGAATAGGGTAAACACGCATACCAAATAAAGAATCATGAATCCCCCAACCTAGCGTTTCTAAATTTGCCCACCAATTGGAAATTCGCCTCCCTTTAACACGTATCATGGGCGCTGAAGCATCAAATATAGGTTCACCTAAAATCATCGCATCAGGATTATCCTTAGAGCGTTGCATAAATTGTTTAATATAATCTGCTGGATGCTGATGATCGGCATCCATCGTTAATACATGAGTAAATCCCTGTGCTTGGGCTTGAGTAATCCCCTCCAATATTGCCGCACCTTTACCTCTATTTTGTGGCAATTTTATAACACGCAAAGTATCAGCATATTGTGCTTGCAATGGCGCTAACAAAGTATCGCTACCATCATCACTGCCATCAATAATAACCCAGACAGGCCACCATTGTTGCAAGGCTTCTTCTATTGTGATTTGCAGCAATGCCCCTGTGTTATAACTAGGAACGAGTAATAAATGGCTGCTAGAGACTTCAGGCTTATTATTCATAACTCTGTATTTTGCACTCTGCGTAAGGGATGCGGCTTGGCCAACTCATCCAGATAAATATTTTCTAACCGTTGGCTAAACGCTTGCACCGACTCATCTTCATGTTTTAAAACGGATTTACCAACACTAAAGCTTATCTTTAAAGGGAATTCAGGTTTTTTATATAAAGGCCAACCTTTTTCATAAAAACGCGTATTACTACGAATAAAAACAGGGATGATGGGGGCTTTAGTCCGTTTAGCCAGTAAAGCAACGCCCCCTTTTAAAGGGTTTAGCCATTGTGCATCTGTTTTTGTCCGAGTCCCTTCTGGAAACATCAATAAAGTTTCATTTTGCTTTAAACGCTGTACGGCTAATTTTAACATTTGACTGATGGAGTTGATAGGAATATAGCCTGCAAGCCGCGCCCCACCGCCTAGAAAAGGGTTATTTAAAATACTGCCTTTCATCACACATACAACTTCAGGCACTTGTGCGGCAATAAAAACAATATCCCATAAAGCGGTATGGTTAGGTGCGATAATAATTGCCTCTTTGCGCCCCGCCAAAGATTTTAATTCTTTATCATCTAGAATAAGTAAGCCCGTTATTTTTAATAAAAAAATAAATAACTGAAAGTCTTTTTGCAATAGAAACCGGCCACACCGCAGTGCTATTTTTTGCGGCAAAATAACGATTAAAACAGTGCCAAGCATTGAAATAGCGGGAGCTGTAATAGCCCAATACAGCAACCCCATTAATAATAAAAACCATTCCCAATAATATTTAATCACAACTATTCTCAATTAATTTAAGAGACATAAGTCTTTATTTTACTCATCCAGATCATTAAGCTCGAACACAGTATTAGCAAACTAACACTAAAAATAATCAATGGAACATCAAAGTCTAGTATCCATAAAGAACTGAACAGCTCAATAAAAATTAACGCAATTAGCACATAGCGGATATGTAAATGATGCATCCGACTACAAAAATAGGCCCCTAATGGCGCGCCAACAACGACCACAGGAACCGATGCCAACCAATAGGCTTGAACTTGCACGTTAATCCCACCTAAGACAAAAAGGTGCAATAAAACCCCCATCAAGGAATTAATGGCCATTAAAATCACTGATGTAGGGGTAGCGACACTTTCACAAACACGAAACAACAAAACCAGTACCGAGAAGCAAACCATATCGATACCTGTACCGACCAAACTAGACACTGTGCCACCCAGTACACCAACGATGAGTAAAATGCTGACTTCCTTTAAGCTTATCTCTGGCATTGCCGCATTACTCAGGCGAAAACCGGCATTCAAAAAAAATAAAGTAAGCGCTAAGCTAACGGCCAGCACAGTAAATAACATTCTAATCATAGTGGGCGCTAGTACAGGCGCTAAAAAGAACGACCCGATTAACATACCCAATATGCCCCCTAAACTAACCCAAGTAATAACGCGCCACAACACTTTGACACGCATCATAACAATTGCAATGGAAGCTGCCAGCATACCGACACTTTGAATCGCCAAAGAAAAAATTTTGGCATCGTTAGCGGGAATTTGTAAAATTTTGGTAAATACGGGAAATGCGATGGCACCACCACCCTCGCTAGTTGCCCCTGCAATAATGGAACCGAAGATCATAGTGACAGAGACTGGCCAATGGCATTGAATACGCGACCAACTATCAGGGCAGGTATAGAGCCACCAAATACACCAAGTAAGTAGAGCTAACAATACATTCAACCGATAAGGCGAAAAACTTGTTACTTTTAAACTGCCGGTATTATTTTTTTTATACACGGTATTTTAAATATGAATAAGGTGTATTTTTTAGAGGAATAGCCACAAAACCGGCTAACTGATTTGAATAACTTTATAGAACATAAAGTCAATGGGACATTTAAACTAGGGCTAAGCAGCATAAGCTTAACCCTAGTTTAAAACTAAATTACTTACCGTGTACGATAACTTTATAGTTATTGATAATACCTAGGATAGTATCGTAATGCCAATCAACACTTGTAACAGTGGCGATATTACCATTCTTTTTAGCCGCTTCAATACTACAGTCACCTTTAGCAACCATACCCACGTAGCTTACACAACTTGCTTCACCAACTTTTGTTCCTGCACTATTTACTGCTGTCGCCACAATAGGCAAGTTAACATCAGTTATGATTGCGCCCACAGGAACAGTCGAGGCACACCCCGTTAATGTCATCACTACACCTGCAACACACGCTACTTTTAGTTTATTTTGCATTCTATATATCCTTTATTTTATAAATAATGAACTTCAAATTATAGACTAACTAACTACCTGTGCAAGAGAAGACTGAATAATATTAAGTTAGATAACTAAATACCATAAATAAAACTCGTAGGCCAGTGTAGCGTTTTCCGGTCTATTTTTTGTCGCTAGTAACTTGAGCACTTTTTGGAAAACATCAGTACATTGATATTTAAAACTAAATTCAGATTATTACTTGGCTACCCGAGCAATAAAAAGCACAGTACTTGAATAATATTAAGTTGAACAGCTAAAATAGATTTTTCCTTACGTTTATTAATGCTCTACTGACAACTTTGACTAGCAAAAATACACTTTCTATTTCGCTAAATGACTCTCTTAAAAAATCACTTAATAGCATTTTTTGTGTTTTTCCTGACAATACGCGGATAACACGTGCTGATTTATTGGCTCATGCCGTCGCATTAAGTCAAAAATTACCCGTCAACAGTTATGCAATTAATCTTTGCCAAGATCGTTATCTTTTTATTGTTGCCTATCTAGCGGTTTACTTACGCGAACAAATATCACTACTGCCAGCCAACCAAACAGCTAAAACCTTAACAGATTTAACAGCAAGTTACCCTGATAGTTACAAACTAAGCGACGATAAGCTCAATGCAGATTTTTATATTAACTATGATTTATTAGAAAAAAGCCCCGCACCGTGCCCACTCATTCATATTGATCGCCCCTTATCTATTTCATTTACCTCCGGCAGTACAGGAAAACCTAAAGCAATCATAAAAACATGGCGCGAATTTCAGAAATCAGCCGAACTGGCATTACAGCGATTTGAGCTACAAGACCAAGAAATAACCTTGGTGTCCACTGTGCCCATGCAACATATGTACGGCTTGGAAACTTCATTTTTCTGGGTATTATTCTCCCAAATGACACTGCATAACAGCCGACCTTTCTACCCCGAAGATATACGCAAAACACTGGCGAATCAATTCGCTGAAAAAATTCTTGTTTCTACCCCGAGACACCTAAAAATCTGTAGTCAAATACCAGCTCAATGGAGCACAATTAAATTTATTCTTTCCTCTACTGCGCCCATGACTAATACGCTCGCACAACAAATAGAACAATCCTTACAGGCGCCTCTATTTGAATTATTGGGGAGTACGGAAACGCTTTCTTTTGCCTCACGCCAAACAACAAAATTACAACCCTGGGAACCCTACACAAGCATCCAGCTAACAAAAAATAATAATCAATTTATTTTACAAGGAGGACATATTATTGCCCCTCACGTATTAGATGATACTTTTGCAATAAATGATAAGGGCAATTTTAGCCTACTGGGTCGTGCGACAGATTTAATTAAAATCGCCGGCAAAAGAGCATCTTTACATGAGCTAAACCAACAGCTCAACGATATTGAGGGCATTGAAGATGGTGTGTTCTTTTTCGGTAAAAATGAACGCCTTTCCGCTTTAGTGGTCGGCAAGCTCACTAAGAAAACCATACTAAGCCATTTACGCTTAGCTATAGATGAAGTTTTTTTACCGAGATCCATTTATACAGTTTCTACCCTACCGCGTAATAAACTAGGCAAACTACTCAAAGTAGAACTCGACCAGCTAGCCCGTACTCAACAAATGTTAGCCACTAAACAACACTATCATATACCTGCTACACACCCCTGCTTTGCTGGCCATTTCCCCAACAACCCAATTGTTCCTGGCGTGGTGCTATTAAACTATGTACAACAACAGCTATTAACTATTTTTCCTCACCACCGAATCAACACTTTAACTCAAGCTAAGTTTTTACACCCCTTACTTCCTGATCAAGACTTTAGCGTATCCCTTTCTCAATCCTCAGTACACACTATTAAATTTACCTGTATGCGAGCTCAAGAAACGCTGGTTACAGGCACTTTTATTATTGCCGCCAAAGAGGAGCAAGCTCATGACTAAACACTGGCAAAATAATAAAGAACGCAGCACACCTCTCGCATTAAAAGCGATACGTTGGGTTGCTTTACATCTCGGTCGTCCCGTTGCTCGTGCATTGCTTTACCCTATCACCGGCTATTATTTACTCTTTGCCAAGCCACAACGCCAAGCTTCACTACAATATTTGACTCGCGTTTTAAAACGCCCCGCTACTTGGTTCGATAGCGCCAAACATATACATGCTTTTGCTGCGACTATTCTCGACCGTGTTTATTTGTTAACAGGACAATTTAATAAGCTAGATATTACTTTTCCCGCGGAAAATATCCCGCTATCCTACAGTAAAAATGGCACCGGCTGCCTACTGCTTGGCAGTCATATTGGCAGTTTTGAAGTCTTACGTAGCTACGCTGTGAGTAACTACCCCTTACCTATTAAAATTCTAATGTACGAGCGCCAAGCACCGATGATGGTGCAAGTGCTAAATGCGTTAAATGCAGATGTGGCTAATACACTGATTACTTTAGATGGCTCGCCTAGTGGACTATTAAAAGTAAAAGAAGCCATTGATAACGGTACAACAGTCGGCTTATTAGGTGACCGTATTATGGGCGAAGGAACAGAAAAAACCGTTACCTGCACACTTCTAGGCGAACCCGTTAAAATGTCCACTGCTCCTATTCTAATGGCATCAGCATTAAAAGTGCCGCTCATTGTCTTTTTTGGTGTTTACTTAGGTGGTAACCGATATAAAATACATTTTGAATTACTCGCTGAAGAAGTTATTTTGCAGCGTAAAACCAGGCAACAAGATATACAAGCCTATACGCAAAAATACGTTGATATACTCGAAAAACAAATGCTAGAAACGCCCTATAACTGGTTTAATTTTTATGATTATTGGCAGAGTAGTGAGTGATTTTGAGGGGTATAGTAAATAAGCATTAGCATTCTACGTATACAGCTTACGAGTTATATAATTTGCACGCAAATTATTACATCCCCCTTGTCAGACCTAATAATGACCCTATAATAAGTGCTAATTATTAGTCTTTTTAAGGTGTCAATATGAGACAAATTTTATCCAGCTGTTCCGCAAGTATTTCAGAATTAAAAAAAATCCGACAGCTTTAATAACTGCAGCTGAAGGCTCTTCTATCGCAATCCTTAATCACAATATTCCAGCTGCTTATCTTATACCCGCAGAAACTTATGAATGGCTAATAGATAAACTGGAAGATTTTGAATTGGTGCAACTTGTTAGAGAACGAGCCCATGAAAAAAAGGATGCCATAGAAGTAAACCTTGATGACTTATAAAATCAAGTTCTTACCCAGCGCTCTGAAAGAGTAGAGAAATTTAGCGCCACCATTACAAAAGCAATTCAAAAAGAAATTATTAGAAAGAGCCGAAAATCCTCATAATATTGCTAGTCAATTACGAGGGTTTGAGAATACATATAAAATCAAGCTTCGTTCAGCCGGATATCACTTGGTATATGAAGTAAATGACAACGAAATAATAATTTATATCATCGCTGTAGGAAAACGAGAACGAGGTTTAGTCTATGCAAAAACTGAGGACCGAACATAAACCCATAAGCCAATCACAATTCGCACACCTGATTCCTCATGCAGGGTTAATGATGTTAATTGACCAGGTGGTTTCATGGACGGATAAACAAATTCATTGCTCAACTCAATCACATTTAACCCGTGATAACCCGCTACGTTTAAATAATAGCTTGTCTGCAATGCATCTTATTGAATATGGCGCGCAGTCGATGGCAATACACGGCGGTTTATTATCAGGAAAATCTTCACCCGGATTTTTGGCAGCTGTGCGAGGGGCGCATTTTCATATTGATAACTTAGATAACATCAACACTGCTCTGCATATAGAAGCCAGTGCGGAACTAAAAATCGAAAATGGGGCTGTCTATGCGTTTCGTATTACCGACAGTCATAATTTATTACTGCTCGATGCTCGAGCAACCGTTATTCATACACAGCCATGAAAAAAGCTCTTATTACCGGTGGCAGTGGCGATATTGGTTCTGCTCTTTGTACGCGCCTCGCGCAAGATAATATCCATGTGATCGTGCATAGCAATCATAATTTTGACAAAGCACAATTGACCGCAGACAACATCAAACAACAAGGCGGTTCAGCGGAAGCCATCGCTTTTGATGTGCGCGATGCAGAGGCGAGCGAAACCGCAGTTAAACAGCTTTCAGAATCAGGCTTAATTCAAATCATTATCAATAATGCTGGCATACATCGAGATGCGCCATTAGTGGGTATGCATAGAAAAAATTGGACTGATGTGATTGATGTCTCTTTGCATGGTTTTTACAATGTCACCCAGCCTTTATTAATGCCTATGATCCAAAGTCGCTGGGGGCGTATTATCAATATGTCATCGATTGCTGGTGTCATGGGCAATCGCGGGCAATGTAATTATTCCGCTGCAAAAGCCGCTTTAAATGGCGTGACAAAATCACTAGCCCAAGAACTTGCCTCACGTAAAATCACAGTCAATGCGATTGCTCCCGGCATTATTCAAAGCAGCATGACGTCTAATAGTTTTGATGCGCAAGCCATTAAAAACATCGTACCTATGAAACGCGCCGGTACACCAGAAGAAGTTGCTGCGCTAGCCGCCTTTTTATGTTCAGATGATGCGAGTTATATCTCAGGACAGATCATTAATATTAATGGTGCGATGGCATGATATGCAAAAAGTTAGTTCAACGTAACCTATCAAAAACATCACTTAAATACCGCGAATAACTCACAGGAACGTCAGGCGCATAAGCTTTTAATTCGGGCACTCCTATACACGCTTTTGTAACAATTTCACCAGCTAACTCTCGAATCAAACCTACATTCTGTGCAAGCTGCTGCAGTAACTCGGTATCATTCTGATCTTTAAGCAAATCTTTATTTAATTGCTGTAAAAATTCAATGTTGCTGTAATTGATAAAAATATCACTTTTCTTGGCGCTGGATAAATCTGCCTCAGCCCAGCGCCTAAAAACCCCCTGCATCTGTAAATTAAGCTGATAAATTTGCTGCAAAGAAGTAGCCGCTATTTCCATAAACGCGAGATCACAGAATTTATCTCTAAAAAACAATAGGGCTGCACCACTCCAATAAAGCGTGTAATCCCAAATAATTTTTATACTCATCACTTTGGCATTCCCCATAATCGGGTACTGATCTTCATAGACAGGGCAGAATGCTAAAAATAAAGTACGAAACAGTTTTTCATATTGCTCTGTTCTGGTGGCAATATCTTCACCGCTGTCTTGTTTAATAATCAAGTCGCTAATAAAGCCGTTATTCAGCGCAATAAAATCACTACCGGGCGAATAAAAAGGATCCAGAAAAACACCTGCATCACCAGTAATAGCCCAACCGTCAGCTGAGTACATTTTTTTGCAATTATGAGAATAATGTTTTAGTGTTAAAAAATCTTGAAACTTATCTAAATGTTGATCAATAACCTGTGCACATTGTGGCTCATGTTTTTGTAGCCATACTTTGGCGCGAGCAAAAGTATTAATTTCTGCATAAGGATGAATTTTGGCATCAGCAACAATGCCGATACTTGTTGCACCTGATGACAAGGGAATCAACCAAACCCAGTAGCCCTTACCCATTAAATGATTGGTACTAAGTCGCCGTGATGATTTAACGCGCCCTTGCCATTCGGGTTTCTGGCTCCAGTGATCAATATTAATTTCATGATCAATACGAAACCAAGAGGCATTAATATTATGATAGGCAGATTTTGCTAGTTTTAATTTACGCTTCAACAGGCTCATTCGACCCGTTGAATCAACTAACCAGTTGACTTGCACTTTATTTTCTTGACCATGATGCACCAGCGTAACTTGATGTTGATTTTTACCAAGAACAATATCTGTAACTTTACAGTTATCCTGAAAGTCTATGCCTAATTGCAAGCATTGTTCGGCTAAAGCATTTTCAAAACGGCCTCGGTCTAATTGATAGCTTTTGGCCGCTGGAAAATCATTTGGCCCTAGCTCGATGCGCTTACTTATATCTAAATTATCACCTTGGGTATAAAAAAAACGCAGACCTAACTTAGGTAGCTCCTTATCAAGCTGTGCCTTTAAACCTAATATATTTTCAAAATAGTGACTGGCAATTTCCACAGAGGATTCACCCACTTTATGCGCGGCCTCAGGTACTGGGTGTGCTGTTTTTTCGGCAATTAAAATACGCAGCTTAGCAGCTTTCTTTTTAAGCTGTATGGCCAGGGTTAATCCAGATAAACCGCCTCCCATAATGAGCACATCATATTGTTGGTGCATTAAAATCTTCCTATTTTAAGGTACTTGAGAGGTGAGAGTTTGATAAGGATGGGGGCATGCTCATTCCTAATGGGTCATTAATTAACATCATAATAAAAAATATAAGGCAACCTATTTATTTGGCACACAAATCCCATAGTTCTTTTTGTTGTTGCAAGCCTAAAACTTTTTGTGCAGTTTGCACACCAGAGTAGCTAACGCCATAAATTCCACCACCCGGTGTCGTCCAATGCCCAGCAAAGTAGAGTCCTGCAATGGGTGCTTTATTTGCCGCTCGATTTGCCCCTACTTGTTTAGGACTGACATCCCAGCCATAAGCAGCCCCCTTATGATTTAAAGTATATCGCTGCAGAGTTGCAGGAGAGCCCGCTTCAATAAATACGGTATGTGCCTTTAATCCTGCTATCTTTTTATCAGCAAAATCTAGCATTTTTTCGATATATGCAGCCTTTTCTGGCGACCAATGACTCGTTTGTTCAAAATCCGCCAAGACTGTCAACATCACTATATGCTCGCCTTTGGGCGCTAAACTGTCATCAACCAAAGTAGGAATAGTAATACTCATCCATGATAAGTTCCCCTGAACGGAATTATTATAATTAACTTCATGATCCAGCTCATCATAATAAAAAGCTTCATGATGCGCGCCTGCCTGCACAACATCCAAGTTCGTCGCAATATACACCACAAAAATTGATATCGATGGCCGCATATTTTGCAGTCGAGATAAATACCGCTTAGGAAAATAGCTTTCCCCTACTAATTTTTTTACCGTTAACAACATATCAGCATTAGAAATAACCGTATTTGTTGCGATAAATTCACCAGAAGCTAAAAATACCCCTTGTACCTGACTATCGCTAACACTAATGCGTGTGACCTGACATTTAAAGCGAATCTTGCCACCCGCCTGCTTTAAACCATTGACTAAAGCATTCGCCAATCCTTGAAAGCCACCTTTGCAATAATAAGCACCATCCTCAACATAGCCCATAAGCATGCTTGCCCAATAAACAAAAGACACCTTTTCAGGTGGTAACCCTAAATACGGCCATAGCGCTGCAAAAATACTCTGTAATTGTGGTTCACGAATATAACTCCCCCAAATATCGGCCAAGGTACTACGCCGATATTTAAACAATAAGTTCAATTCCAAATTCATCTTTGCTAAGTCATTTGACGCTATAACATCATCAGCCTTGGCAACCTGTTCTGCGAGTTGCAAACAAAGCCTTAATAAATCTTGTAACCCTTGGCGCTCATGTGGAAACAAGTCTCCGAGTTGCTCAACAAGTGCATTAATAGACGTAGGTAACTCAACCGACAAGCCCCCAACCGAAACAACAGCGAAGGGATTCACCTTAACAAATTCTAACTGCTCATAGCTCTCCACAGCCTGAAGTACTTTACGTATAATTTGCCCACCCGCAAAACCTTGCATGCCACAGCCACTAGTAAGATGCACGCCTGCATCAAATGTATATTTCTTACGTTTAAAGCCATGTGCATAACCGCCAGCACGATCATGCTGTTCTAACACCAAAACTTGTAACCCTGTTTTTGCTAACAAAGCAGCAGCCGTCAAGCCTCCAATGCCACTCCCAATAACAACAATATCCATTCTTTTAGTTTTCAATTAATTAAAGCCTAGCGCCGTAACATCCCATGATTAATATGAAATTACATTGGTTCTTGCTATATGCAAAATTTATAGATGATTTATCTCTCATGTTTTTAGGTAGCCAAACTGTTTTATTCGCTCAAAATCCCACCTAAGTTAATTTCTTCAGTCTCCTCATTTCGATTAATTTGCACATTTGTTGGGTAAGCAAAAGACAGATTATTTGTTTGTAAAATATTCGCTATTTGAAATAACACATCTTCTTTCACCTCCAGCCACTTCACCCAATCTACTGACTTTGAAAAACAGTAAATTAATATATCTATCGAAAAGTCACTATAGCGATCTACAAACACTAATTGCGTCGATTTAATCCCGTGCAAGTCCTCTTGCTTTAAAAACTTATTACGCGCTCTATAGGAAGTATGTGATTCTTTAGGGCTGGCAATACCAGGGTGCTCTTCCAGCATCAGCTTAATATCTGCCACTGCTTGACGAATATCATCCATATTACTTTCATAAGTTACACCAATATACATTTTAATACGCCGCCCAACGGAGCGACGATTCCAATTTAAAACACTCGCCGTCGAAACCATCGCATTAGGCATAGTAACCAGGGCATTATCAAAGGTTCTCACTGTGGTGCTACGTAGGCCAATTTCAACTACTGTTCCTTCAACATCACCTACCTTAATCCAATCACCCATTTTAAAAATATGATCGACCATAATATTTAGGCCACCAAAAAAATTAGATAAACTATCTTTTGCAGCCATTGCAAAAGCTAGACCACCGATTCCTAAAGTAGAAAGAATTGCAGTTACATTTATACCAAAGTGGCTCAATATAAATGTTAAAGAAAGCAATACAACAATAGCTTTTAAAGCTTTCACCATTAATAAGACGAACTCTCTACTTAATTCCTTATTCCTCTTATCTGCCCTATCGAACTGGACAGCCACTACGCTATCAATTAAGTTAAACAGCAAGTAAACACAAAGCCCCTGATAGAAAATATAAATAAGATGATCAACAACGCCCTTATATTCAGTTTTATAAAGCAAAGCATTCATGGCTAAATCAATACCAAAAAAGAACACTAAATACAAAAGTGGCTTATGAATACTGATAAAAACAAGCTCCATATTTTCTACTTTGCCATCATTTAAAATAAAGCGCTCAATCAAGCTATTACTTCCTCTGGAAACAACAGGGAAAAAAATCATGGTCAACAAAAAAATACATAAAGAAACAATAAGCCCTCCCATATCAATACGCAAAGGCGCGATGATAGGGTTTATACGATTCAATACTTCAATATTATTGAAATAAGAAATTAAAGCAATTAATGAAATTTTATTTAAAAAACTGCTTGTAACAACATCTTCTGGATTATTTTTTACATATTCCAAAAAATCCAAATACACAGTATAAATACGTTTTAAGTCCTGATAATTTTTAGCTATATCTTGATAAATCTTACTATCACCCTGCAGAGGCTCTGGCATCGCTTTTATCTTTTTCTTAATTTTTGCTATTCTAGCTTCGATTTCAGCTAAAATTTCTTCTTCAGGCAGATAATTACGACTTGCTTCAACTAAAAATACAACAAGGCTACCTATATCACGCTTAGCCAAGTAATAATCAATACTAAACTGATCTCGCTGCACTGCTGCCTTATTACCCCTCGCTCGGTTTATTCTTATTTTCGAGTTAAGTAATTGCAATTCTGATTTATTAATAGATTCAATATCATAATCAAGCGCCGAACCGCGTATCACCATCATTAATCGATCAAATAAGTCATCCTTATTTTTAATGAGCCGTGTCAACTTTGTTTCGTCTTTATTCTCTGAAATTTGTTGATTGAGAGTAGCAACGTCTATAAGAACATTCTCAATAGCGGCATACCGCCTATCACCTTCTTCGGCAAACCCTTGCATTGAAAAAAACATCAAGCCTAAGCATAAAAATATACGTATAAATTGCTTAACTACCACTACATCCGCCTCCCTTAACCGTCCTAATTAAGCGCAATAAAAATTGTCTAAACCTACTCAACACTTGAATCCCCCTCAAGACCTTGTTCATTTTCTATATTTTGGGTATTTTCAAATAAAGCTCTTAAATACTTAAACAAGAGTCGTGATGATTTAATAGGTTTCTCAAGACTAATTTCTTTTTTCGCATTACGAATGAGCTGCCGTAACTGCTGCACATCAGCCTCCGGATATTTATCTAATAATTCGGTCAATGCCTGTTTATCATCAGACAATAAACGCTCTCGCCAACGCTCTAACTGGTGTAACTCACGAGTAGCATGCGCACTTTTTGCCTTAATCTTAGCCAAAGCCTCCTCAATTGGCTCAATATCAATCTTACGCACTAGCCCAGTAATAAACTTTAACTGCCGTTTACGCGCTGCTTTAAAAGGCATTTTAGCCGCCGCCAAAATCGCTGCCTCTATCTCTTCAGGAAGATTTAATTTTTCAATCTGCGCTGGGGCAAGCAAAGCCATGTCTTCACACATTTTATGTATAACGGCAATATCACGTTTTAGCTGTGTCTTATTAGGCCTAATCGCCCAGGTTTGCTCCTCATATTCATCCTCCTCTTCATAGCTTTGAAACTCGCCAAACTCTTCGCCTGTATAATCAGTCATATCAAACCATCGTAATTAAAAAAATAACAAATAACACTGCCCCAGCTATAGGAATTAACGCCCCTAACCAATCGACCGGGACTTCTTTATTTTGTTGTAATGAAGCTTTAATTCCCGGCCACATCCAAAAAATCAGGCCCAACGCCATTCCCCCAAGAAAAACATTTTCCCACACAGACAATTCCATCACCACTCCTCTTTGTCTTCACTCTAGTTAAATACGCTGCTTATTGCAGCTTGGAAATGCCAATAAATATACGCAATAACGTTCGCGCAGTAAGGCAATAATCTCTAATCTACCTTTTATAATGTAGGCTAAAATCAGATCCCACTTTTCTTAGTGTTTTATACTATCAGTCTTAAAGGATATTACTCATAAACTTGTACAAATCCACCTTGCAATCTACCCATCATAAGCATAACATTCTCTTAACTCTGTCAATAAATACCAGAATTAATTAAAGACTAGCACACAGCTTTTCACTCTATTTTTCTCGCCATAAGGCTAGAATATTAACTAAACAATACAAGGAATTGGTCATGACTACCATAACAGATCCCGTTATTGAGCAGTGGTACAAAGACGTGGAAAATAACCTCACATTCAAAGTCGTCGCCATTGAAGAGAGCGATGATACCATTGAAGTGCAATATAGTAATGGTGATATTGGAGAATACGATACCGATAGCTGGTATAACTCGACTTTTGACTTCATTGAGGATCCAGAAGATTGGAGCGCTCCTTTTGATGACCTTGAATCTGACGATTTAGGCTATTCTAACTCAGACACACCACGTACCGACATGGACGACACACCTTTAAAAGACTATCTCGATTAGGAAATACCCTACATGAAAATGAGTTCTCAAGAATTCCTAAACTGGGATTCTAAAAGCCTGACTTTACTAGGTATGTCTGGTGCAGGAAAAACGACACTTTCCAATAAGTTACCTAAAGAAAAATGGTTTCATTATTCAGGTGATTATCGTATAGGCACCAAATATTTAGACGAGCCAATATTAGACAATATTAAGCAACAGGCAATGGAAGTGCCTTTTTTAAAGGACCTTCTGCTGTCTGATTCAATTTATATTTGCAATAACGTCACAGTAGAAAATTTAGCGCCCGTTTCCAGTTTTTTAAGCAAGCTAGGTAATCCTGACTTAGGCGGCCTATCACTAGCAGAATTCAAACGCAGACAGGCATTACATTATCATGCCGAAGTCGCGGCTATGCTGGATGTCGGTGATTTCATTCATAAGGCTGAAGACATTTACGGCTATAAAAACTTTATCAATGATGCAGGCGGCAGCGTTTGTGAATTAGATAATCAAGCGGTCTTAAATCATCTCGCTGAACAAACGCTTATCCTTTATATAAGAACCTCCCCAGAACAAGAGCAAATGATTATTAACCGAGCTAAATCTTCACCTAAACCATTGTATTACCGTGAATCTTTTCTGGATAAAAAGCTCTCCGAATTTATGCAACAAAATAATTATAGCGATACCAATAGCATCCCACCAAACGAATTTATGACTTGGGTTTTCCCTAAATTATTTCGCTCGCGTTTACCTCGCTACCAAGCCATAGCAGATCAGTATGGCTATACGCTCGACGCCAATGATGTTGCTCAAGTTGGTAACGAAGATGAATTTATTCAGCTGATTGCCGCTGCGATAGAACAGCAAACGACTTAATCACGATGCCTTTAGTTGCCCACACACAATTACCCACATTCCTACGCTTGCAAGAAGAAGGCGAGGATATTCTTAATCCTGAACGTGCCACACATCAACATATCCGTGAATTGCATATTGGTTTTCTAAATATTATGCCGGATGCTGCGCTTGAGGCCACAGAACGTCAATTTTTTAGGTTAATCGGCGCCTGCAATCAAATTGCACAATTTCATGTGCATCCATTTACCATTAGTGGTTTACCTAGAAGTGCCGCTGCACAAGCCCATATTGACCAATACTACGACACCTTTGAACAACTTAAGCTGGATGGCTTAGATGCCTTAATTATCAGTGGAGCGAATGTCACCCACACACATTTACAGGATGAAGACTTTTGGCAACCGCTAACGGAAGTATTTGATTGGGCAAAAGACAATGTCACCTCAATTCTCTGTTCATGCCTCGCTACACATGCACTGATTCAGTTTTGCTATGGCATAGAGCGTACACGTTTACCCGCAAAATGTTGGGGCGTTTATGCGCATAAAGTCATTGATCGTAAGCACCCTTTGATTGCCGAAATTAACACACGCTTTGATGTTCCTCACTCACGCTTTAACGCTGTATTTCAAGAAGACTTAGAACACCATGGCGTAAAAACACTAGTTTCTAGCGCAGAAGCTGGTTTGCATCTCGCGGTCAGTCCCGATGGTTTTCGCATTGTATTTTTCCAGGGACACCCAGAGTACGATAACATCAGTTTATTGAAAGAATATAAACGCGAAGTATTGCGCTATATTAATCAAGAGATTGACCAGTACCCGCATTTTCCAGAGCATTATTTTAGTCACGAGGCGCAAGCAATTTTTACTCGCTACGCTGAGCATGTACAAGATGCACTAAAGAATCACAGCCCTATTGACGATTTTCCAGAACAAGAAGTTGAACCATTTTTAGACAATACTTGGCGCGATACTGCAAAAGCCGTCTTTAATAATTGGCTTGGAAAAGTGTATCAAATTACCAATCAGGATCGTCGCCTCCCTTTTATGGATGGCATAGACCCCAATAATCCGCTAAATTTATAAATGCATACGCAATTTTTGCAACAAGCAATCAACCTAGCTGTAAAAAATGTACGCACAGGAAAGGGTGGGCCTTTCGGTGCCGTTATTTGTCAAGACAACAAAGTCATTGCCGCTTGTGCCAATATCGTAACCTGTAGCAATGACCCTACTGCTCATGCAGAAATGACAGCAATTCGAGTTGCCTGCAGGAATTTAAACGATTTTCAACTCACTGGCTGTACACTTTATAGCAGCTGCGAGCCCTGTCCTATGTGCTTAGGCGCTATTTACTGGGCACGCTTGGGGCAGGTCTATTTTGCTTGCAATCACCTTGACGCAGCACAAGCAGGCTTTGATGATAGTTTTATTTATGATGAAATTGCTTTATCGCCAGAAAAACGCACTATCAATATGCAACATATTGAAATAAATAGCGCACTACAGCCTTTTATCACTTGGCAAGAACAAGAGAACAAAATTCGCTATTAAATTAACCACAAGCCATTTAAAAATTATTTGATTTATAATAAAAGGGCTTATGGTTACAGCTTATTCAGCCTCAGCAGCTTTATCTCTAATTTTCAATAACCAGCCATCCTTTCCCGTACAGCCTAGCATCGCATCTGCTTGCACATGGATACGAGCATACTTACCACTTAAAGATGCGGGAAGTTTTGCTTTTACTGCATAAAAGCTAATTTTATATTCAGTATCGACTTCTAACGGAATTTTCTTGGCAGTCGCCTTGATCGTTGCAGGATCAGCATAACCAGAGACAGTAAACGAAATTTCTGACTCAGGGTCTACTTCGGACTTATGCGCAGGCGTAAAAGTTTTAAACTTAGGCTTTTTACAGCCGTTATTGGTTGCCGATGTCCCATAAGCAAAGACAGAGCCAGTAAAACCAACGCTAACGATTAAACATACTAATTTTAAAGACTTATTTTTTATCATTATTATTTCCCCTTATTTAGTCCTATTAAAAAATCACTTAGGAATGAAAATGAAATAATTTTTACATTATGGCAAACAAAAAGGCAAGCCAGAATCCACTAGTTATAAATCTCCATTCCTTTATACCCATAAACTATTATTCTCAATTAAGTCTAGCTTAGGTAAATGTACACACTCCACCCACCCTGTTACTTATGCATTGTAGAAATAGTTACGTAGCCTACTATATACCTATTTCTACACCTTGAAGTCGAATAAAAAACGCTGCACAGTTAGATAGCTTTTTATTATTGCGCGCTGCCCTAATTATAAGCAGAAGCTTATGAATAAGGTAAAAAATATATGAGTGTACTGGGAATTACTTAATTCCTCCAGTCCAATTTACACTTTTAACCTTACCTTTGAAAATAGTGACTAAGCCTGATACCTGACACTCTATGTAACAATCTGAAAAACAAGGATTAAACATCATACCAAGTAGTGCCATAATATCTATTTACGAGTATATTTCAATTGATTATAAATTAAATTTCGAAGCCTGAGTTAAGCCGCACAAGCTAGCACGTAGTTAGTTTTATATATGGTATAATGAGATTATTTTCCCTAATTTTAAACTACTTTGGAGTTACGATTCGTGGTAACTGTTAATACTCGTCGTTCAATCATGACACTGTTTTCTTCGCCCACTTGTGCCATGAGTCATTGCGCAAGACTTGCTTTACACGAAAAAGGTGTAACAGCTGAAATTGAATATTTTGACCCTACCGACCCACCAGAAAGCTTATTGGAACTCAATCCAAATGGCACTTCACCTACCTTAGTTGAGCGTGATTTAGTCTTATATGACTCGCGCATCATCATGGAATACTTAGACGAGAGATTCCCTCACCCTCCTCTACACCAAATGGATCCAGTGTCGCGCGCTAATGCACGCATGGTAATTAAACGTATAGATCAAGACTGGTACCACTTATTAGGTGAAGTACTCAATTCAGGCGAGAAAAAATCTGCTCGTGCGAAAAAAATGCTACGTGAAGGTTTAGTGGCCGCTGTACCTTTATTTGCAGCAAATGAGTTTTTTATGAGTGAAGATTTCTCTTTAATCGACTGCTCTTTAGCTCCGTTACTATGGCGCTTACCTAGCATTGGCATTGAATTACCTGAAAATGCACAAATCATCAATCAATACGCTCAGAAATTATTTAGCCGCGAAGCTTTCGCGGAAAGCCTAAGTGAAGAAGAGCATGAAATGGCTAAACTGCCTAGCAAAAAATGACCTCATTAAAACCTTACCTACTTAGATCCATTTACGAGTGGATTATTGATAATAATTTAACGCCCCACCTACTTGTTGATGCTTCACATCCGCACGCGGTATTGCCTGAAGATTATATTGACGAGGGAAAAATTGTCCTAAACATACGCCCAGAAGCAATTCAAAGCTTATCTTTAGGCAATACCACCGTTGAGTTCAATACTCGATTTAATGGACAATCTATGCATATCATAGCACCCGTACCCGCAGTACTCGCTATTTATGCAAAAGAAAATGGGAAAGGTATGGTCTTTGATCCAGAAGAAGAGGACGACAATGAACCACCACCAGAAAACAAACCACCACAGCGGTCACACCTCCGCGTTGTAAAATAAATGCTCGTCACATAAAAAAGCCTGAGTTTATTTAAACTCAGGCTTTTTTGTATCTTACTTTATAAAATTCTTAAAGCCTTATCCAGCAAAGTTTTGTGCTGCAAAGTCCCAATTAACTAATTCCCAATAGGCCGCCAAATAGCTAGGGCGAGCATTGCGATAATCAATATAGTAAGCGTGCTCCCAAACATCACAAGTTAATAAAGGTGTTTGGCCTTCTGTTAAAGGGCATGCAGCATTACTAGTACTAACTAGCTCAAGGCTACCATCAGAATTTTTCACCAACCATGCCCAACCTGAACCAAAAGTTGTCACTGCACATTTCGTAAATGCGTCTTTAAATTCAGCAAATGATCCGAAAGCAGCATTAATTGCGTCAGCCAGTGGGCCTGTTGGCTCACCGCCTCCATTTGGAGATAAACTATTCCAGTAAAAAGTGTGATTCCAAACTTGCGCAGCATTATTAAAAATACCACCTGAAGAACGCATAATAAGACTTTCTAATGAAGCACCTTCAAATTCAGTTCCTGGAACTAAATTATTTAAGTTAGTAACATAAGTCTGATGATGTTTACCATAATGAAATTCTAATGTCTCTTCAGAAATATGCGGTGCTAAAGCATCTTTTGCATAAGGTAAAGCAGGTAATTCGTAAGCCATTTATCTTTCTCCTAATTATATCTTTCTAACAATATTCACATATCAACAGCAGTAAAAAGAAGCGCTTTAAGCAGCACTCTTAATATCTATTATGAGTATAAATTATTATGCCGGTAAAAACCAAGTATTTTACTAAAGTATTCTTTTTCCCGAGCCCACAACATAAAATACTATAGCTAACCAAAGTTAAATCAAATAAACTTATTTATCATCATACTTGACTTTAAAACCATCCGTTTTTACTTGGGTTTTACTGTAAACTGTGCCTGTTTTTTTCGCCTCTCCGCCTTCAGTATTTGCTTTCTCATCTTCAGCAACGACTGGGGCATTAATCGAAGTAATAAAGTCATCAAACCAATCTTGTGTTTTTGCTACCTGCATATCCGCATCATTTAAAATATCTTGCTCATCAGGCAAGTTCCCATAATCACGAGCAAGCTCTAACGCTGCTTTACAGGCATCAAAATCGCCTTCTACTGCATGCAAACAGGCAAAATTATAAGAAGCAACGCCCTTCTGAATACTGTTGGCAAGGGTAAACTTTTCTTTTGCCAAAGCATAGCTTGCTACCTGAGCAGCACCTTTTTGTAAAGCGGCCAACTCCATTAAAACAACCCCCCAGTCTAAAGCAGCCGCTAAATAGTCTGGCTTTGCAACTAAACAGAAAGAAAATTTCTTACCCGCTTCCTCATAGAGCACGATAGCCTCAGCATCCTGCTTTTTTAATCTAGCGGAATACAATAAAGCCATACCCCAATTATATAGGGCATCTTTAAACACTGAACTATCCGAACCAATAGACTGATAAATAGTGATAGCGCCAGTTAGTGCTTTTTCAAGCGCTACTGGGTCATTCGCTTCACGCGCTGCCTTAACTTTTTTATTTGCTGCATTTACTTTCGATTTACCAAAAACTGAATCCAATAGGCCCATTTCTATCCTCTATACTGTGGTGATGATTATTCTTATAATTATGTTCACACTCAGTGCAAGCACTGAAGCATAAAATGCATACTCTAACTGACTATGATAAATCGAACCGCATCCAAGCGCAATTTAGCATCCCGAATATATCCATGAGAAGCAATAGCACGATCCTTTAACCTTTCTATTTCTTCCGGTTTTATACTAAGATTAACCTGTGCCAAGGCCTCTAGCCGTTTTATTTCTTCAGCAGACATTTTAAGCATGCGTGTACTCGCCTGAGAAATAACCGCCTGCATTGCAATCTCTGCGCTATGTTCTGCGTGCGCAATCATAGTGTTAATATTTTTATGCTCACTCCCGATAAATGCCGTAATTTGTTCTACCTCAAACTGATGCACAAGTTCAACCAATTCTTCATGTGCAATTTGCTCAGTCAAATCTTTCTGAGCCTGATCAATCAAGACACGTATTGGAGTAGTCGGTAAAAAACGATTTAACTGCAAAGTTAAAGGCGCACTGCACTCAATTAAAAATAGACACTCCAATAAGTACTGCCCCGGTTTTAACTGCTTATGCTTAATAACACTTAACGCCGCACTACCTATATTATCCGATACCACTAAATCCATAGCTGAAGCTACCATAGGGTGCTCCCAACTTAAGTATTGCATATCCTCTCTTGCTAATGCGACATCACGACTTACCGTTACAGTGACACCATCCTCTGGAACATAAGGAAATTGCGTAACTCTTTGCGCCTGCCCTGCCTGCAAAATAGCACAAGTTTTGGAATGATACTCGGAGTCAACCCCAAAATATTCAAAAATATCCTCCATATAAGCCCATAAAACATTAGGCTGAGACAAGCTCTGAATTTTCCCAATTAATTGTTCAGCAATATCCTTACGACAGGAATTAAACTCTAACAATAAATCACGCGACTGATGCATTTCTGCCTCAATTTTTTGTATCAGTGCCTTACTAGAAGCAACTAGCTCTTGTAGTCCTTTCTGATCATTGCTTCTACAGACCTGCTCAACGGCTCCTTTTTGCACTCGATACACTTCACTCGCCGCATTACTATTTGCCTGAAATAACCACAGCCCTTGATCATACCATTGACATAAACTGTGCTGTTTACTACCCACTATATAAGGCACATGAATTTTAATTGCTTGCTTTTGACCAATTCGATCAAGACGCCCAATTCTTTGCTGCAATAAATCTGGATTTTCAGGCAAATCCAATAAAATCAAATGATGTACAAATTGAAAGTTACGCCCCTCACTACCTATTTCAGAACAAAGCAAGATACGCACATGCGCATCCTCATCGGCAAAGTAAGCCGCCGCCCTATCCCGCTCAATAATACTCATACCCTCATGAAAGGCAGCAGCATTAACTGCATACTGCTCACGCAAACTTTTTTGCAACTTTAGCGCCGTTTCAGCCTGCCGGCAAATCAATAAAACTTGCTCACCATCTAATTGTTTTATTTTTTCCACCAACCAAGCAAGATAAGTAATATCACTCTCCTTGCTCTCAGGCGGTAGTGGATATGCATAAAACTCGCGCACTGGAAAACCTTGCACTACATGCCGAGAATTTCTAAATAAAATACGCCCCGTGCCATGCCGATCAATTAATTGATCAATAACATCCAACGCTATATCGTTAGCATTCTCATTTTGTAAAAATTTTGCGCATAGATTTTGATCAATATAGGCAGCCAAACTACTTTTATCCGCCTCACTTAGACGGTGCTTATGCACTATTTTCTCAGCTAACTGGGCAATCGGCTCAAACTGTCGCTCCTCCTCCAAAAACAACTCAAAACTATGAAAGCGATCTGGATCCAATAAACGCAACTGTGCAAAATGCGTTTTTTTACCTAATTGCTCAGGTGTCGCGGTTAATAACATCAAGCCATCAGTCACTTGCGCTAACTGCTCAACAAATAAATAAGCATGACTTGGCATCCCCTCGCACCACTGCAAATGGTGCGCCTCATCAACGACTACTACATCCCAACTAGCCTGGATAGCTTGAGCCTGTCTATGAGGATTTTGCTCAAAAAAGTCCAAACTACAAAGCACTAACTGCTCACTTAAAAAAGGGTTATCCTCATCTATGGCTAAGCAACGAGACTCATCGAAAAGGCTAAATTTTAAATTAAAGCGGCGCAGCATCTCAACTAACCACTGATGCAATAAACTCTCGGGCACTATAACCATAACTCGCGCGGACAAGCCCGTTTGTATGCGGCGATGCAAAATCAAACCTGCCTCAATCGTCTTCCCCAGCCCCACCTCATCAGCAAGCATGACACGCACTCTGTCTCGACGCGCAACTTCATGAGCAATATATAACTGATGCGGAATTAATGATGCGCGCGCACCAAGTAACCCTTGCACATCACTTTTCCCCAGTTGATATAAATAATTCCAAGTTTGATAGCGCAATGAAAACCAACGGCCTAGCTCAACTTGACCAATAAATAATTTATCTTGAGGTTTGTTAAATTGTAAGTGATGACTTAATTCCATTTCATCAACCAACACAATATTACCGTCCTCAGTTAGTGCATGGTAGCGCAACAGGCCCCGCTCTTCAGTCACTGATTTGACGGTTAAGTGATTACCGCCTTCGATCTCAATTTTATCATCAGGCAAAAAACGTACACGCGTCAAAGGTGAATTATTTTGTGCATAGACCCTGCGCTCATTACTTGATAGAAATAAAACAGTCACCCGATTAGCTTCCACTGCAAGCACCATCCCTAACCCTAATTCAGGTTCAGAAGCACTTACCCACCGCTGCCCAACCATAAATTCACTTATTCCCATATCAACCTATTTATTGTTTTTAACTGTTTCATTTCAATACACATAAGCACTATTATAAGCGATAGATCATATGTTAAAATTTAAAATATAGCACAATAATAAGACCACTCAGTCATCAACTTACACTAGGTAAAATCAGAACTGCACCTCACTAACGTGTATAATCAATCCCCCACATACAAGAATACTGTATAATAATTATTCAATTACAAGCCATCTCTAACCAGTAATTTACCTATGTATACTAAGTTTTACGGTCTTACAAAAAAACCATTTTCACTAATTCCCGACCCTAGCTTTCTATATTTAAGCGCGAAACATAAAAAGGCACTAACCACACTACAATATGGTTTAGTAAGCCAAGCAGGGTTCACAGTTATAACCGGAGAGATTGGTTCTGGAAAAACTACCTTAGTCCGCAGTTTATTAGAAGAAATTAAAGCTCAATGCGAAGTTGGTCTAATTACGAATACACACAGCGCATTTGGAGATTTATTAACTTGGGTTTTAGCTGCTTTTAATATTGAATCAACAGCAGGCAACAAAGCAGAGCGCTATCGTGCCTTTGTTGATTTTATCACCGACAAAAGCGATGCCGGCACACGCGTTGTACTTATCGTCGATGAAGCACAAAACATGGATATTCAGACACTAGAAGAATTACGTCTACTCTCCAACATTAACACTCACCAAGAAATTATGCTACAGCTTGTTCTTGTTGGCCAACCTGAGTTAGTAGACAAACTTAATCAGCCTGAACTGATACAGTTTTCCCAAAGAATATCAATTGAGTATCACTTAACTCCATTAAGCTACGAAGAAACAGTACAATATATTGATTTTCGCTTAAAGGTAGCGGGCAGCACAGAAAAGATTTTCCAGCCTTCCGCTTGCGCAGCTATTTTTTATTATTCCGGTGGCGTACCACGTTTAATTAACAATCTTGGCGACCTCGCCTTAGTATTTGCTTTTGCTGCAGATAAAAAGAAAATTAATTGGAAAACCATAGTCGATGTCATTAGCGAACGCACTACCGGCGGCATCAAGCGATTTGAAGGAAAAGTATGCCTCTCTCCAAATATCATAGACCGCTCCACTGAAGCTGAAAAATTGCGTCGCGCTTTACTAGAAGCAACGGGTGTAGACATTTCCAAGAGCCTTTAAGCACCATCAAGCACTAAGAATTAATTTAACAGCTATCAACAAGAAACAGACATAAAAAAGGCGCCTATTAGCGCCTTTTTTGATTCACTACAATAAAAGAAAAAACCTTTATGATAGCTTCTCTTTAATACGTGCTGCACGACCCGATAGCTCACGTAAATAATATAGCTTAGCTCTACGTACCGCACCGCGACGCTTAACTTGAATATCTCCAACCAAAGGGCTGTGTGTTTGGAAAACACGCTCAACACCGATACCATGAGAAATTTTTCTAACAGTAAATGCAGAGTTCAAGCCACGATTACGCTTAGCAATAACAACTCCCTCAAATGCCTGCAATCTCTCACGGTCACCCTCTTTCACCTTTACCTGCACAACAACTGTATCACCAGGATTAAAATCTGGTATATTTTGATTAAGCTGCTCTGCTTCCAATTGACTAATAATATTACTCATTACTGTACCTATTTATACTTCAATTCAATTTTAAATTCGTTTAACAACGACGCTTGTTCTGCCGTTAATTTTTTATCAAACAATAAATCGGGCCTTTTCTGCCAAGTCCCCCCCAATGACTGTTTCATTCGCCATTTTGCGATGTCCTTATGATTACCTCCAAGCAAAACCTCTGGCACAGCTTTATCCTCAAACACCTCAGGACGTGTATAGTGCGGACAGTCCAATAACCCTCCCATATGAGAGTCCTGCTTAGCAGACTCTTCATCACCTAACACACCCGGCAGAAGTCTTGAGATCGCATCAATGACAACTAGCGCAGCTAACTCACCGCCACTAATAACAAAATCACCTAACGACCACTCTTCATGACACTCATTTTGTATAAAGCGCTCATCAATCCCTTCATAGCGCCCAGCAACTAAGATTAACTGCTCTAAAGCAGTATTTTCATTTAACAGCTGCTGTGTAATTGGCTTACCCTGAGGACTTAAATAAACAACTTTAACTCGCTCTTTACTAACTAATTTCTTAGCATCATCAACAGCACCCTTTAATGGCTTATATTTCATAACCATGCCAGGACCACCACCATAAGGGCGGTCATCCACTGTTCTATGCTTATCCAAAGTATAGTCCCGAGGATTCCAAACGGCTAAATCAACTAAATTCTGCTTTATTGCGCGACCAGTAACACCATTCATAGCACCATTAAGCACCATCTCAGGAAAAATTGTCACTACATCAAAACGCATTAAAACTCTGCATCCCAATCGACAACCATAACACCAGCAGACAAATCTATACTTAGTATCGTCTGTTCTTGTAAAAAAGGAATCAAACGCTCCCTTTCCCCCATAACAACAACAACATCATTAGCCCCAGTTTCTAGCATCTGCTTAACCACGCCAAGCTCAACACCATCAACCGTATTAACTTGCAACCCTATTAAGTCGCTCCAATAATATTCACCTTTTTTTGCCTTAGGCAACTGTTCAGGGCGAATTAATATATCCCAACCACTTAGGTTAGCCGCATCATCCCTGTCATTAATGTTTTCCAAGTATGCTAGAACTGTTTTTCCGTGCCGACGACCATCAATCACCTTTACTGTCTTACTATCTTTACCTTTTCTTAAAGTCCAAGGCGAGTAAGCCAGTATATTTTCTCGAGGGTCTGTATACGAATATACTTTTATCCAGCCTCGGACACCAAAGATACCAGAGACTAGGCCAACACTAATAAATTCCTCAGCCAACCTTTTAAGCTGCTGCTACTGCTGCTTTTTTAGCATCTTTAATTAACTTAGCAACACGTTCAGAGGGCTGCGCTCCATTTGCACGCCAATGAGCAATACGCTCCTCATCTAATTTCAACCTTTCTTCTGAACCACGCGCCAAAGGATTAAAATATCCTAAACGCTCTATATAACGCCCATCACGACTATTTCTACTATCAGTCACTACAACATGATAAAAAGGACGATTTTTTTGCCCACCTCTGGCAAGACGAATAACTACCATCTAAATTCCTCAAAAATTACATTTAACCAAACTTAATCAGATCATTTTACGCTTTTTAATCGGTATGTGAAGCCAAAACTATAAAAAAAACTTCTACACTCCAAAAGTCATATCCATGCTCCACTAAAATTACATGCGCATACCTTTCATATTACCTTTAATTCCACGCATCATATTGGCCATATTACCTTTTTTAAAGCGCTTCATCATTTTTTGCATCATCTTAAATTGCTTCAAAACACGATTAACATCCTGCAACTCCTGCCCACAGCCAGCTGCAATGCGTTTTTTACGACTGCCTTTAATTAAGTCAGGATAACGTTTTTCTTGATTCGTCATAGAACGAATGACCGCAATTTGCCGTGCCAATTCTTTATCATTGACTTTATCGCGCATATCCTGAGGCACATCATTAATCCCAGGCAACTTATCCATCATTGCGCCAACACCACCCATACTCTCCATTTGCTCTAATTGTTCAACAAAATCAGACAGGTCAAATCCTTTTCCCTTTTGTAACTTTTTAGCTAATTTTGCCGCTTTGTCCTTATCAACTTTTTGCTCAATATCTTCAATCAAGCTGAGCATATCCCCCATGCCCAAAATTCTTGAAGCCATTCGATCAGGATAAAAAGGCTCTAAGGCATCTGTTTTCTCACCGACCCCGACAAACTTAATGGGCTTGCCGGTAACATGACGAATAGATAAAGCAGCCCCGCCACGCGCATCACCATCAGTCTTAGTTAGAACGACACCCGTTAAAGGTAACGCATCATTAAAAGCCTTTGCAGTTGTCGCCGCATCCTGCCCCGTCATACTATCTACAACAAACAAGGTCTCAACAGGATTAATAGCCGCGTGCAACTCCTTAATCTCAGTCATCATTTCTTCATCGATATGCAAACGACCTGCAGTATCGACAATAACAACATCTAAAAATTGCTTCTTTGCCGCCTCAATTGCTGAAGTAGCAATTTCCGCCGCTGTTTTAGTTACATCAGTATCAAAAAATGTCAGAGACAAATCATTAGCTAACGTTTCTAACTGCTTGATCGCTGCTGGGCGATAAATATCCGCACTAACCACACCGACCGATTTCTTTTTATTCTCTTTTAGCCAGCGACCTAACTTAGCAACAGTTGTTGTTTTACCGGCACCTTGCAAACCTGCCATAAGAATAATCGCGGGCGGGTTAGCTTTTAAATCAAGCGCCTCATTCGCCTCACCCATAACACTGACAAGCTCTGCTTGAACAACTTTAATAAGCGCTTGCCCCGGTGAGAGACTCGCCTGCACTTCTTGACCTAAAGCGCGCTCTTTTACCTTCTCAATAAAGGCACTAACAACAGGCAACGCAACATCAGCCTCAAGCAAAGCCATGCGCACTTCACGCATCGTCTCTTGAATATTTTCTTCCGTCAGGCGACCTTGGCCTCGAAGATTTTTTAAGGTTTTACCCAAACGATCGGTTAAATTATCAAACATAATCAGTACTAGAGCTCACTATAAGGCTGGCTAGGACCCATTTAATTCTAATTAAAATTAAACTCACCCCAGCACAGCATCTAAAATTACTTTATGCTGCCATTATCCTGAAATTTAAGGACATGGTAAACCACCAAAACTATTCTTTTATATTTAGCGCATGTAATTTTCGGTATAAATGCGTGCGCTCAACACCAACTGCAGTTGCTAATTTAGCAACGTTTCCTGCATTTTTCTCAAAATGGTATTCAAGGTAAGCTTTTTCAAACTGCTCCCTCGCTTCTTTTAATGATAACTGAAAAAAATCAGGCACATTGCTTTGCGGCACGACACTTGCCGCACCCAAAACGGCTCCTAGTGCCGCCTTCACCTCAGTTAATTCTATATCCTCACCTGCTCCCAGAATCATTAAGCGCTGTACTAAATTCTTTAATTCTCGCACATTCCCTGGCCAAGTATAATTACGCAAAAAATTCTGTGCGGCCATTAGAAATTTTCTATAGGCTAATTTTTCATAACGCACAAAATAGTCTATATAAAAATGCAGTAGAGCGGGAACATCCTCCCCATGCTCGCGCAAGGGCAGCACTTCCATCGTCACCTCATTAAGCAAATAATACAAATCTTGCCGGAAACGCCCGGCCGCTACTTCGGTTTCTAGTAAAGTTCGTGTTGCAGCAAGCACGCGCACATCAACCCGCACCTGTTCCGACCCCCCCACACGCAAAAATGAATGTGATTCTAGGGCGCTTAATAACTTTAATTGCGTTTGCGCATCCATGCCCGCTATTTCAGCCAAGAATAACACACCACCATGCGCTCGCTCCAACAACCCAGGGTACACAACACCATCAAGCTCTTTACCAAAAAACTCTACTGCGGCATTTTCTGGCGCGATACTACCCACAGATACATCAACAAAAGGCCCTGCTTTGCGTCCACTATGTGCATGTAAAAAGCGCGCATACAACTCCTTACCAGTACCACTTTCACCAACGAACATGACTTTAGTATCATGCTGAGCCAAACGCTTTAATTGCTCTTTCATTCGCTCCGTAAAAGCACTGCGTCCAACCGGCTCATTCACAGCAAATAATTGCTGCTTCAACCCTGCATTTTCACGCTGCAACATATGTGCATCAATAGCACGCTCAACAACCAATAACAATCTAGCCAAGGACAAAGGTTTCTCTAAAAAATCATACGCACCCAACTTAGTCGCTTCAACGGCCGTTTCAATCGTGCCATGTCCTGACATCATAATAACTGGCGTAACAAAACTTGCGTCCTCAGTCCACTCTTTTAGCAGCGTAATACCATCTGTATCAGGCATCCAAATATCCAGTAAAATTAAATCAGACTGGTGCCTGCGCTGCATTTGTCGTGCTTCTTCGGCATTTCCTGCCACATAAACAACATAACCTTCATCCTGGAGAATTTCCTGCACTAACTGCCGAATCTCTCGCTCATCATCAACTACTAAAATATTTGCTTTATATCCACTCATTTCACTTAGTTTTTACCTTGCCTGTCGAATACGGCTGGAAATTGCATTATAAAACCAGCACCTTGCGTATATTTGCTATCTAAGCGAATACTCCCCCCCATCTCTTCAATCACTTTTTTCACAATAGCCAACCCCAAACCTGTCCCTTTTTGCTTGCTTGTTACATAAGGTTCAAAAATCTGCTTTGCCTGCTTAATATCAACCCCACAACCTGTATCATATATTGCTAAGCGCACAAACTCTGAATTGTATTGCCGCACACCTTCTAACTTTACCGTAATCCCCCCTTTACCCCCCATAGCTTCCAATGCATTTTTAAACAGATTATGTAGCACCTGTCGAATATTAACAGCATCTGCCTTAATTAAGGAAATCCCCCCCTTTACTTGCAAGTCAAAACGTACATGAGGATCGGAACTGTATAAAACAATAACTTCTTGCACTAAAGCCAACAAGTTCAGCTTCTCCGCTTTATTGTGTACTGGCCGCGCATACTCAGCAAAGGCATTAACCATCTGCTTCATCGCTTCTACCTGCTGAACAATCGTGCGTGTAGATCGCTGCAGCATCTCCGCATCCTCGACCTCCAGCTTAGATGCCAATTTATGCTGTAACCTTTCTGCGGATAATTGTATCGGCGTCAAAGGATTTTTAATCTCATGCGCCAAGCGCCGCGCTACCTCAGACCACGCCGCATTTTTTTGTGCTCGAATCAAGTCAGTTATATCGTCAAAAACAACGACCGCACCAATATAACCGCCCTCTGTAGAAAATAATGGCGCACCTTGACACAGCAATTCCTTACGCCCTTCTGGCCCATCGACAACCACATTACGCTGCCAAATATCAAAAGATTTCTCCAATAATGGCTGCACCACCTCAGCCAGTCCCATTAGGTCTGGACGGCCTTGAGCTAATTTCATTAAATCTTGCCCATAATAACGCATCACCTGGACATGTAAAATAATGCTCGCAGCTTGATTTGCTGTGCGTATATTTAAACTTGAATCAAAACTCAATACACCCGATGTTAAACTCGTTAGCAAAGTTTCTAAATAAGCGCGCTGACGCTCAATTTCTTGTGCATTTTTTCGTGCCTCATCCTGAGCATGAGAGATTTGCATCACCATCTCATTAAATGATTCCACCAAAAACCCCAAATCATCTAAACGCTTTACTGGCAATAATTGCCCATAAAATCCTGATGCCACAGCCTGCGTACCACGCACTAAATCACGAATGGGGGCAATAATGCTACGCACACTAACAAAGGCTGCTGAAATTGCCGCAAGCAAACTCATCAACAAGACTAAAGACAAAACAAGAGAAAAGCTAACCTTCAGTGAGTGCCGCAAATACATCATTTCTTGAAACCTAACATAAGCAAATTCAACCGAATCAGTTAAATCATTAATGCGCTCAGGTACAGGATAAATAACCTGTAAATAACGCATGTTTTTTGGTTTAATGGCAACAACTGTTTGTACCACTAACTCACCATTAACTGAAGCAAGAGCGACATAGTCATTACCTTGCTGTACTTGTAAAAACAAGGGGGACACTGGCAAACTCGGTAAAATATCACTTGGGTTTAAGCCACTAAAACTAATGATTTTGCCTTTTTTTGAGAGCAAGCTAACCTCATTTACCCCTGCAACTTCACGAAAATGATCTAATTCCAAACTTATTTCAGCATCTGATTTACTTGCTAAAGTTTCAGCCAAACCCTGCGACTGTTTTAAATCCCAGCGCAACCGCTGATCCAAAGAGGCACGACTTAATTCCAAGGAGTCTTCCATTGCCCCATCGAGCTCAACACTAAACCAACTATCAATACTTTGGTGCAAAAACTGCATGGAGAAATAAAATACCACCCCTGCAGGAACTAAAGATAAAACGATAAATAACAATACGATCCGCGTCGTTAAGCGTGACCCTGCCTCTCGCCTCTTAAGCCGTCTAGCCAATGAAAAAACATTAAAACCAACCAATAAAAGTAATATCACTGTTCCTAGCGCATTACTTAAAAGCAGCCAAGTATACATATCACTAAGCTGCGATGTATCCTGTATCGCCGAGCTCATTAACTGTAAAGACAAGATAATAAAACTCAGCACAATAAGCATAGAAATGCTAAATGGAACCTTTATTCGCACCATAACCTCTCAGCAGCTGACAAATCCCATTCCGAATCAAAGTAGGCAATAGGCCGCAAAGGTGCCGGCAGCATTTCCTTATCAAACGCAACCTTTAACACACCAACGATACATAGCTTAGCGTCATACCCTGCTATCGGTATATCATCATAAGCAATCTGCCCCATATAAGTCAGTGCCTCTTGAAGACTAGAAAATCGCTTCACCTCTTCTTTTTTCTCATCTTTAACGCGATAATTATTCAACAAAGTATAATAAGCTAAGCGGTAGCGTCGTGACCGAGAAAATAAAACACTCTGCCATAACCCGCCCCAACGCACCTGTTTAAGCTCAATAGCAACATCCCAATACAAAGCGATACCGCTATGCAAAGCATCCTGAGCACTTTGACTCAATTGAAAAGTCACATCAGCACGCAGTTGCGCCTTATTTTCGGCCAAAGTTAACTGCGCCTGCTCAATTTTAACAAACCGATCATCAGCATAACCACGCCCTGACAAGCTACTTAGCAGCACAAACAAAGCTAGCAGTAGCGCTTTATTTTTTTTGTAAGCGCGCATAATAAAAACCATCCATAGCCAAGCTACCCGTAAAAACTTGACGCCCAAAAGGGCGTTTAACACCCCAATCAGCCTCTATAATTAACTCCTGCGCATCACCATGCTGCTGCAGAAATTGCGCAATTTGCAGCTCATTTTCTTGCTTTAAAATAGAACAGGTCGCATAGAGTAAAACGCCCCCTGGAGCCAACATAGACCAAGCAGCGCACAAAATTTCCTGCTGTAATGCCTGCAACTGAGCTATATCTTCAGCGCGGCGCAATAGTTTAATATCTGGATGCCGCCTAATAACTCCCAAAGCTGAGCAAGGCGCATCCAGTAAAATACGATCAAATAATACCCCATCCCACCACATATCCGGTTGAGCTGCATCCGCGGCCAATAAATCAGCTTTAAGCTGCAATCGTGTTAAATTTTCCTGTACACGCACCAAGCGCTGCGCATCAATATCAATAGCTAACAGCTGTTCTAAATCAGGCTGTAACTCTAAAATATGCGCCGTTTTCCCCCCTGGAGCAGCACACACATCTAAAATACGCTCACCTTGCTGCGCATCCAGTAATTGCACTGTCAATTGTGCTGCCGCATCTTGAACTGACACCCAGCCTTGTGCAAATTTAGGCAGTTTATCCACAACAACCGGTTCAGCCAAAAGAATCCCTTGCTCCGAGCAAGCTAGAGCACTTGCTTCAATTCCTTCTTCTGCGAGCAGCGTTAAATAAATATCACGCTCACAAAAGCGTGCATTGACACGCAAGCTCATCGGCGGAAGTTGATTATTAGCGACAAGAATTTGCTTAGCATCCCCCCCCCAATCAGCCTTAATAGCCTTAATCATCCAGTCAGGGTGCGCATAAGCCACATGCTTATCAGCCAAAGCCTCCAATTCATCTTGTTCACGCAGATAACGGCGCAATACAGCATTCAATAATGACTTAGCCCACTGTTTTTTGCGCATCACTGCCACGGTTTCAGAGACGGCAGCATGATCTTTAACACGCATAAAATTCAGCTGATACAAACCCAACAAAGCCAACACTTTTATCTGCGCATCTTTATCTTTAATCGGCTTATTAACTAACTGATTTAAAATAAACTCTAGCCGATAATAATGGCGCACCGTGCCATAGCATAAAGCTTGGATAAACGCCCGCTCCTGCACATCAACAACCTGCGGCCACGCCTCTTCAAGAGCGACAGTCAGTGACTTCCCAGCCAATACTTTGACGATAACATTTGCCGCCACTAATCGAGAGTTCAATTCATTTTTCCTTTAAAACTGTTGAGAAACTGCACCATACAGGTCATAAAAATTATACTTTATGTTGTTATAGCGAGTTTATTTTGATCGAGAGTAAGGAGCTGAAACAAGCGAATAAAAAGCCCTGTAACCGCTTCAAAAACGCAGCTATCGGCATAAAATAAAGCACTAGAAGTCCGTAGCTGTGCCCCGTACAAAGTATATACTTTAAATTATTAAGCCTAACCTAACTGCAAGCCCGCAACCTTATGAGCATGCAAAAAAGCATCCACTGGCATACGTTTTTTCCCCGGCATTTGAATTTCTAATAAGCGCAAAACACCCGCTCCCGTAGCCACATCAATATGCTTGCTATCATCCAAAATCATGCCAGGAGTAAGTAGAGTTTCAATATTAAGCGCCTCTGCACGCCACACGCGCATGACTTTATTATCTAATTTAGTTTGCGCCACCGGCCAGGCATTAAGACCACGCACTTGCAACGCCAATTCACTTGCCGGTCTCGTCCAATCTAGCTCGGATTCACTTTTTCCCAGCTTATGCGCATAAGTAACTAAAGACTCATCTTGCACCTGCGGAGACAGTTTATTTTCTTCCAACAATACCAGAGTTTCGCGCAAGCCTTCTGCACCCATCACCATCATACGATCATGTAATTCACTGGCTGTTTCTTGCGCACCAATAGTACATACCGTTTTAT
>Ga0256840_1000350_pt1 | contig 47644 bp, 39 predicted proteins | sample 355202metaG_FD_185969 | JGI IMG/M metagenome (GOLD analysis project Ga0256840, IMG submission 185969) | Hydrothermal vent microbial communities from Mid Atlantic Ridge, Atlantic Ocean - 355-202 | ecosystem: Environmental > Aquatic > Marine > Hydrothermal vents | place: Atlantic Ocean: Mid...
TGGGCACAGACAGTTACACCGCTGATCCTGGTTCTACCATAAACGTATACGTGTACTATGACAGTTTTGGTCAGGAGCTTAGTGCGTCTGATTTTTCCTGGACAGTTGATGGTGCTCAAGCCAGTGTAGAAGAAGATTCGGCTGAGATAGACGATTATTCTTATAGTGCAAGGCTTACCCTGCCTAGCGAGGCTCCCACTGATGGTTCATATGAAGTTTGTGTTTCGGTAAAGGGAGGCGAACCTTCTTGTTTTACCGTATGGACTGAGCTTCCCAATGCGGCACCTATCTTTATCGAAGGACTTCCAGAGGCCCTTACGCTTACGGTAAACACCTCCCACACCTTTGAGGTATCTCTTTACGACCCAGAGGGTGATCAGCTGACCTACACCTGGTATGTGGACGATAATGAAGCAGGAAGCGAAGAAAGCTTTACCTATACACCTTCTGACACCGGCACCCACACGGTTAAATGTGTGGTCTCAGACGGCCAAAACACCGTGGAGAGCACCTGTGAAGTGACCGTAGTAGAGCCCGGAAACGTGGATGCGGCCCTTACCGCCATCCGCACCTTTGGCGACGATCCCACTGATGAAAACTACAGCGCCATGATAGCCGCCATAGACGCCCTTGGTGATACCGCTTCGGCCCATATCTTAAAGTCCTGGGGCATTATGCTTAAGGCCTATCAGGACAACAAAGACTTCCTTTCTGACTATCTCGGGGTGGATTCCCTTGAGGAGCTGTTAGACGCTGACGGCCTGGAACTTCTTGCCAACATGCTAAGGCAGGATGGCTACGATCCTGCCGTAAAAGACGTATGGGCAGATCTCGCCACTAAGTTTGGCCAGGCAGACAGCGAACTTGCCCTTGCCGAAAGTGCACTTGGCGATAGCTCCGTGGCCCTTAAGCTTGATCCGGAAGAAGACACCTACTTTGACAAGTACGACGTAAAGATCATGCGTGCCCTGACAAGCCTTGGTAAGGCCCTCTGCTACCTGGGTGAGGCCGTTAACCTGGATAGTGTGAGCAACTGGAACGTGACTATTGATAACGAGACCGTTGACCTCCGCGACCTGATTGCCGCAGATGCGGAGATTCCAGATACCGCCTGGGAAGAATTCCTGGAAAACAACCCGAACTTCCTCACCTGGAGTGACACGGCCAAGCTTTCGGACTTCAAGAGCGCGGTAAGCGAGGTCAAGGAGCGGCTTTCGGCTTTAAAAGAGGCCTTTGCTGGTCTTAGTGAGGAAGAGCTTCTTGCCCGGGAAGAAAATGCCTTTGACATCGCTTCCCCTGCAGATGTAAAACGCCTGGAAGGTATTGCCAACTTCTTCGACTCTCTGGTGGCCGCCTTTGACGACTCTTCTGCCTCTCTTGCGGGCTGGGATGAAGATTGGACTGCTGATAAGGCTGTACAGATTGGTGATAAGTGGTTTTCTGCTGATGTTTACGATTTTTATAAAGTGATCCTTGCACCTTCTGACAACCAGACCATCACTATTTACGACCTGGTAAGCGGTGACAAGTCTCTGCGAGACCTCCTTGACTGCGCCTCGAGTGAAACCTGCTCCTTATACGATAATGAAACCGAAACCCTCTGGGAAAGCGATGTGATAGAGCTTGACGAAGAGCTTGACCCCATCACTGTGCCTGAGGTCGCTACTATAAACATTGACGGCAGCGCTGCTGACTGGGAAAATGTTCCTGTGGCCTACGAATACGCGGGCTACAAAATAAAACTTGCCCGCGATGGTGCCAACTTCTACGTGTATGTGGAAGGAGATTTTAATACTTATTTCAACCTGTACGTAGGTGGTTGGTATTATACTCAAGATGGTAGTGCTTACGGAGATGTAACCTTTTACTACAGTGCTTATGATAATTCTGTAAGTGCGTCCTTCAGCCAAAATGGACAATGGGAAAATGGAACCGCGGAGAAGATCGAACAAGACGGAGTCCTGGTAGCCATAGAAGCTGAATACGATGGCATGTGGCCTTATCTCAGCGCTGAAGATCTCATTAATAGCATTAGTATTTCGTCTGAGAATATGTGGAATTATCACAAATGCAAGCTCCTTCCTGTTAGCACGGAATAAGAACTTAACCGATAGCTAAAAAAGAAAGGGGAGCTCCGGCTCCCCTTTCTTTTTTACTGCTGATATGCTTAAGGCAAAAGACCGGGCCGGAATTTTGCCTTCAAGAGGGCCTGGCGGACAAAGAAGGGCGTTTAATTTTCTAATTTACAAACCTGGTTGGGCCTTAAAATAGGAGCCTTTTTAAGCGACGGGCGATCTGGTTTAAGGCCTGGGCGGCTTTGCTTTCCGGGTCACTTACCAGAAGGGGTTTTTGTTGTCTGATACTCTTTTCCAATTTTTGATCCCTGGGTATGGCCCCTAGGTAATGAGGAGAAAGCCCCAAATAATGTTGGAGTACACGCTCCAGATGGCTGAAGTATTGCTCGCCTTCTTTTTCCGTGGCCTGATTGGCCAGAAGGAGAAAGTTTTGACGCCCGTAATCGCGATAGAGCACCTTGATAAGGGCGTAAGCATCGGTAAGGGAGGTGGGCTCAGGGGTGAAGACTACCACAATGTGTTCGGCCAGGCAGTTAAACCAAAGGACCACGTGGCCTATCCCCGCCCCGGTGTCAAAAAACACCAGGTCGTATTTTTCGGCCAGGCTCTTTAGCCCCAGCTCTAGAATTTCTTTCATGTCTGAGTCGGGCTGGACCAATTCCGCCACTCCCGAGGCTGCAGGTAAGACATCGAACCCGTAGCCACTATATACTACCGCTTTACTCATGGGCAGCCCTTCAAGGAGTATGTGCCTTAAGGTTACCCGGGGGGCCAGAGACAACATGATATCCACATTGGCCAACCCCAGATCCGCATCTACAAGGAGAATGCGGTACTCTGGAGCCAAGGCCAGACATAAGTTCACCACCAACGATGTCTTTCCTACACCGCCCTTACCGCTGGTAATACTAATCATCATGATCCCACACTCCGTTTAATAAAGCCCTTTTTTCTTCACTGGAAAGTCCTTCTAAGTCTAAAGATTTTTGTATTGCTATATCCTCGTGGACGATGCAGTTGCGGCCCCTTTTTTTGGCCAGGTAGAGTAGATGGTCTACGTGGTCCAGAAATTCGGTGGCTGACCAATTAGCAAACGGGCTATAAGTCCCTACTCCGAAACTGGCTGTGAGCTTGATGGGTTTTGTAGGAAGGCCAAAATTATGGTTTTCAATGCTCCGTTTAAGCCTCCTGGCCGCTGAAACGGCCCCTTCTAGCCCTGTACTGGGTAATATCACGGCAAATTCTTCCCCCCCGTAACGGGCCGCAATGTCGATCTTGCGGATGTTTTTTTTGATCAAGCGGGCCAATTGTTGTAAAACCTGGTCTCCGGTCACGTGGCCATACTGGTCATTTATGCGCTTGAAAAAATCCAGATCCAAAATAATGAGCGAAAAGGGTACTTTTTCGCGTTTGGCTCTCTCTATAGCCGTTTCCAGCTGTTTTTCAAAGAAGCGGCGGTTATAAAGCCCGGTCAAAAAATCCACCGTAGCCTGTTCTTTAAAATGGACACAGGCCTGGCGTAACTCTTTGAGGAGCTTGATCAACTCCTCCTTGTCGAGCGTTTTGCCTTCCTCTACCAGCTGATCTACCAGGGCCAAAAGTTGATCTATATCCATGGGCTACTTTCTTTTCGGACATTTGTGTCCAGTAGATTACGCCTTCTTTCTCCTTTGGAGAAATGACTCCAGCAGGTAGAGACCTTCGGTGGGCCCCAAAAGGGCTACCAGGGCAAAATATATAACCGCACAGGCGAGGATGCCGGCAAACAAGACTATACCAAACCAAAGCCCCTGCAGGGAGGTGAGGAAATGTTTCACAAGATAGGCTAAAAGGCCCAGGGCCAGGCACGCCACAGCCAGACGGGAGAGCCCCCTTCCAAGGTGGCGCCAGGGCAGGGGGCCTAGGGTCAACTCCAGATAAAACAAAAGAAAGAGGCATTGGCCGGTTAGGGCCAGACTGGTCGATAGAGCAACGGCTTTAAAGCTCATGACCTTTACCAAAGACCACACCAAAGAGAGGTTTATCCCCACGGCTAAAAAGCTGCTATACATGGGGATTTGGGGGCGGCCCAGGGCGTAAAACACGGGAACAGTGATCTTGGTAAGGGCATACGCTGGTAAGGCTACAGAAAAGAGGGCCAGGGCCAGGGCGGTGTTTTGGGTATCCACAGGGGTAAAATTTCCGTGCTCAAAGATCAGGCGCACAACGGGGTGAGCCAAGATGATAAGCCCCACGGCCGAAGGAAGGGCCAGAGAAGAACCCATGAGCAACGAAGAGATGTAGGTCTTTTTAAGGTTTTCCAGGGCCCCCTGGGCTGCTTGCCGGGAAGCCACAGGCAAAATGGCCACCTGCAGGGCCACGCCAAAGAGCCCCAAAGGGACATACATGAGACGGAAGGCATAGGCCAGCCAAGATACCGCTCCCTGGCCGCAAATACTGGCAAAATAGGTGTTTACAAATACGTTTAGCTGTACGGCCGAAAGGCCAATAACAGAGGGGGCCATTAACTTAAAGATCTCCCTTACACCTGGGTCGGTTATACTGGGGGTGAAACGGAATCTAAAGCCCAGGGCCCTCAGCTTGGGCCACTGGATAAAGGCCTGGAAGATGCCTCCAAGGACCACGCCTACGGCCATGCCCGTGATGGCTGGTAGCCCGAATCTGGGTACCACAAAGTAGAGCAATACTCCTGTAGAGACGGAAATGAGGTTGAAGAGGGCCGAAGAAATAGCAGGCAGAAAAAAGGTGCCCAGGGAATTTAACATACCCCCAAACACGGCCGAAAGGCTCACCAAAAACAGGAAGGGAAACATAATACGGGTGAGAAAGGTGGACAGCTCTACCTTGCCGGCAAAACTTGAAAAACCAGGGGCGAGCAGTTTTACCAGATAAGGGGCAAATATTTCTCCTAACGCCACCAAGGTTAAGACCAAAAGCCCTATGGTGCTCAGGGCCCGACTGGCCAAGAGCCAGGTATCTTTGAGACCATATTTTTCGTGCCATTCGCTGAAGACCTTGACGAAGGCCGAGGCCAGGGCCCCTTCGGCCAAAAGATCCCTTAAGAGATTGGGTATCCGGTAGGCCACCACATAGGCGTCCATTTGGAGGCCAGCGCCAAAAAAACCAGCCAGTACCTGCTCCCGTACCAGGCCCAAAATGCGACTTATAAAGACCGCTACCGTGACAGCACGGGCCCCTTGGGCTATCTTTCTGGTTGACTCCTGAGTCATAGGGCAAGCTTAATGCCTAAGGCCTTTATAAAAAAGGCCTAAATTGGATTCTGCTTTTGACCAGGTTTATAATACGGGCTAAATAGTATAATTTAGCCTGCATCAGGTGATAAGGAATTTGCAAAGGAGGCCCTTTATCATGCCTATGGCAACCATTGAGGAGGCCCTGGAAGATATTCGTGCGGGGCGGATGATTATTGTGACCGACGACGAGGATCGGGAAAACGAGGGCGATTTGGTCTTGGCGGCCGAAAAGGTCACTCCAGAGGCCATAAATTTTATGGCCCGTTATGGTCGGGGCCTTATTTGCTTGGCCTTGCCTCGAGAAGACATAGAACGCTTGCAATTGCCCCTTCAGCCCCGACGCCATGGTAGCCGATTTGATACGGCCTTTACCGTCTCTATTGAGGCCCGCTACGGGGTAACTACCGGAATTTCCGCTTACGACCGGGCCCACACCATAAAAGTGGCCATAGATCCTCAAAGTGGCCCTGAAGACGTGGTAACCCCCGGACACGTGTTCCCCATCCAGGCCCGCGACGGGGGGGTGCTCGTGCGGGCTGGTCATACCGAGGCCTCGGTAGACCTGGCACGGCTGGCTGGTTTGAGGCCGGCAGGGGTTATCTGTGAGATTATGAACGACGACGGCACCATGGCCAGATTGCCTGACCTGGAAAAATTTGCCCAAAAACACGGGCTAAAGATAATTACCATAAGAGACCTCATTGCGTATCGCCTGCGCCACGAAAGCCTGGTAAAAAGAGAAGTCATCACCAGGCTGCCCACGGTTTGGGGCGAATTTAAGCTGTATGCCTACACTAATCTGGTTGATCCTTTTACCCACGTGGCCCTGGTTTTGGGAGAGGTTACCCAAGACCCTATCTTAGTGCGGGTACATTCAGAGTGCCTGACCGGAGACGTCTTTGGTTCTCTGCGTTGTGATTGTGGTCCGCAACTAATAAGGGCCCTGGAAATGATCGGCGAGGAGGGCCGCGGCGTACTCCTCTATCTGCGCCAGGAGGGCCGGGGTATAGGGCTGCTTAATAAGCTTAAGGCCTATGTGTTGCAAGACCACGGTAAAGATACCGTAGAGGCCAACGAGGCCCTGGGGTTTAAGCCTGATCTGCGCGACTATGGTATCGGTGCTCAGATATTGAGAGATTTGGGCGTCAAGAAGATGCGCCTTATGACCAATAACCCCAAAAAAATTATCGGTCTGGCCGGTTACGGTCTCGAAGTAGTAGAACGGGTGCCCATAGAAATACGGCCACACGCGGAAAATTACCGATATTTGAAGTGTAAACGGGAAAAAATGGGGCATCTGTTGTCCTTTTTTGATGCTTCGTTGGCCGAAAAATCTAACGAGGGGGCGTAATTGATGGGTGTACGTGTACTAGAAGGACACTTTCAGGGAGAAGGATTACGTTTTGGTATAGTAGTGGGGCGTTTTAATAGTTTTATCAGTGAAAAACTGCTCCAAGGGGCCCTGGATGCCCTTTCGCGCCATGGTGTCGATTTAGACCAGGTTACCGTGGCCTGGGTGCCTGGTTCCTTTGAAATTCCTTTGGTGGCCAAAAAAATGGCCCAAAGCGGGCGTTTTGACGCCATAATCTGCCTGGGAGCCATAATCAGGGGGGCAACTCCCCACTTTGATTACGTAGCGGCCGAGGCCAGTAAAGGGATTGCCCAGACCATGTTAGATACACAAGTCCCTATTGCCTTTGGCATATTGACCACAGACTCTATTGAACAGGCCGTGGAAAGGGCGGGAACCAAAGCCGGAAATAAGGGATTTGACGCCGCCCTTTCGGCCCTGGAAATGGCAAACCTTTTGAAAAGTTTCTAAAATGGGCGCGCGTAGAAAAGGTCGAGAAATAGCTATTCAAATCTTGTATCAGGCCGATGTGGCCGGGATGCCCCTTTCAGAGGCCTTTGAAACCTACGAAGATTTTTTTAAGCCCTCGGCCAAGGCCCTAGATTTTGCCAAAGAGCTGGTAAAAGGTGTTGCTGCTCACCAAGAAGAATTAGACGCCTGGATAGAGAGATTTTCGAAAAACTGGCGTATTGAACGTATGTCTGCGATTGACCGCAATATATTGCGCCTTGCTGTGTACGAGCTTTTCCATCGCCCTGATATACCTCCCCGGGTATCGATTAACGAAGCGGTGGAATTAGCCAAATCCTTTGGTTCAGAAGAATCAGCCGCCTTTGTAAACGGCATTTTAGATGCCCTATATAAGAAGGTTATAAACCGTGAAGAACGATCCTTTGCGCCCTGAATTTTGGAAGGCCTATGCCAAAGAGCGGGACGGAGCCCAGGAGGGCCGTTTTAGCTCTCCAGAGTTCTGGGACAAAATTGCCGAGGGCTATGATGATCTGGAACAATCTCCCTTTTATAGAGAAATGGTCGAAGAAATCCTTTCGACCATGCGTCAAAGAGGGGCCTTGGCCCCCCAGGCGCGGGTGCTTGATGTCTGTTGTGGTCCAGGAAATTACGCCCTACGTTTCGCCCCCCTGGTCAAAGAAGTGGTGGGTATTGATATATCCCCCAAAATGCTCGCTAAGTTCAGGGAAAAGGCCAGGCAAAAAGGCCTTCAAAACGTAAAAATATTGTTACAGGATTGGTATACCTTTGAGGCCCAAGAAACTTTTCATACCGTATTTGTCTCCATGACGCCTGTTTTGCACGATCTTGACTCCATAGATCGACTTTTGGCCTTGGCCCGTGAATTTTTGGTCTTGGTCCACTGGGCCGGGGTGCGAAAGAACCTTCTTTACGCCCGCATCTGGAAAGAAATCTTTGGTCGGGAGTGGAAATGGGGCCGGCCAGGGATTATCGTCCCCTTCAACTACCTTTATACCCTGGGGTATGCCGGGGATCTACGTTTTTTTACAGGTTACTGGGAGCGCAGGCGTCCTTTAGAGAAGGAGCTAGATCACTTACTTTGGCGTGCCTCACACGAGGGGATCCAGGTAGATAAAGAGGCCCGCGAAAAGATAAAACAGCTTCTTCAAGCCGAGGCCGTTGACGGACAAGTCTATTCCCGCACCAAAGTACGTATAGGCTTTCTCTTGGTCCATATCCCTCAAAGGGCACAGCCCACCTAGGGCTCTAGTCCTTCTTGTCTTCGGCCTTATCCAGAGTTAAACATAGCTGATTTTAGAAAGGGGATGACCAGATGATTAGGGCCCAGGGGCTTACGCGTACTTTTGGTTCTTTGGTGGCGGTAGAAGATATATCCTTTGAGGTACGTCCTGGGGAGATCATGGGGCTTTTAGGTCCTAATGGAGCGGGGAAGACCACCATTTTGCGTATGCTGGCCACAGAAATCGTCCCGGTGGCCGGCACCGCGGTGGTAGGAGGGGCCGATATCCTTAAAGAACCCTACCTAGTTCGTCAGAACCTGGGCTATCTTCCAGAGACAGCCCTCTTGTATGGGGGGCAGGAAGTGGGAGAATTTCTGAACTTTGTGGCAGAAAGCCGGGGCCTTTCCCCAGGGGAGAGACAAGAACGGCTGGCGTGGGTCGCTGAGGTTTGCGGTCTAAAAGAAGTGTGGGTTAAGCCCATTGGTGAGCTTTCTAAAGGGTACCGCCAACGGGTAGGGTTGGCCCAGGCCCTGGTCCACGACCCTCCATGCCTTGTCCTCGACGAGCCCACTTCTGGGCTAGATCCTCTACAAATATGGGAGTTAAGGAGGCTTATCCGGACTCTGGCCCGGCAGAAGGCCATAATCTTTTCCACCCACATATTGCAAGAGATAGAGGCCCTGGCCGACTGGGTGACCATTATAAATCAGGGAAAAATAGTGGCCCAGGGGCGTTTTTCTGATCTGGCCCGTAAAGCCTCTCCTAATTGGGGCCTCCGTGTAGGGCTGGGCCAGAAATTTGATCTGTGGTCTGAGCTCTCCCTAAAAGTGGAATACCTGGGTCTAAAAGAAGATATACACTGGTACCGCATAGAGGGTCCTTTGGGCCTGGAAGAAAAGCTCTATCACCTCTTTTGTGCCCACGGGGTAGTCCCCTTGGCCCTGCGGCGGGAAAGTGAAGACCTGGAGCAGGTATTCTTAAAGTTAATCAGCAAGGGTGGAAGCGATGTTCGGGTTTAAGGCCTTGTTTAAAAAGGAGTTACAGGCCTATTTCAACGTCCCTATTGCCTATGTGTTTGCGGTGGTCTTTCTGCTGGTGGTTAACGGCCTGTTTATGACTACTTTTTTTCTCTCTGGGCTCTGTGATATGCGGTCCTTTTTTCAGGGGCTACCCTTATATTTGGTAGTTTTTATCCCCTCCCTTACCATGCGGCTCTGGGCCGAAGAACGTAAGAGCGGCACTTTGTCTCTCCTTTATACCCTTCCTGTTTCTGAGTACACCCTGGTTTTGGCCAAGTTTACCGCGGCTTATCTCTTTACCTTGCTCGTCCTTGCTTCCACGTTGGTGATCCCGTTGATGCTTTCTGTGTTAGGATCACCTGACCCGGGGCCTATCTTTACAGGTTATTTGGGGGCTACTTTACTCACCGCCTTCCTCCTTGCCCTAGGGCTTGCTGTTTCGGCCTTTTTTACCGACCAGATCTTGGCCTTTATAGTGGCCCTTTTGGGGGGGTTGATCTCTCTCCTGGTGGGTACAAACCTGGTCTCCACTTCCATAGACAGTTGGTTGCCCGGGCTGGGCTCTTTCCTACGCGGGTCCCTGGGGCTTGGGGTCCATTACACAAACTTTGCCAAAGGTGTGCTTTCCCTTACCGACGTGGTCTTTTTCCTCTCTTTTACCCTAATTTTTTTGGTGATAAACGCCCTTACCGTGGGCAATTTCTTGCGTTATAAGGGCCGTGGTCCTTTTGGGCTGGGGGTCTTATTGCTCCTAGGCATTGGTCTTTTGGGCAATGCCCTTTTATATGACTGGGGCCTGCCGCGTTTTGATTTTACCGCCGCCAAGGTCTTTACCGTGTCCCCGGCGGCCCAAAAGGTCTTGGAAAAGCTAGAGGTGCCGGTCAAGGTTACTTACTATGTCTCCCCTTCTGCTCAGCTTCCTACACCTATGAAACATATGGCCCGCGATGTCCGGGATATCCTGAGTGAGTTTGCGGCGCTTTCGCCTAATTTTTCTTACCGAATTGTTGATCCCACCGGAGATCCAGAACTCATCGAAGCCCTAAAAAAAGAGGGTATTCTGCCCTTTTCTGTACAGACCATTGAAAAAGATCAGGTAAGCGTACGGCGTATTTACAGTGCCTTGGCCATTTCTTATATGGACAAAAAGACCGAGGTTATCCCCCAGGTCATTCCAGACAACCTTTCTACCCTGGAATACGACATAGTATTGCGGATTTTTAAGCTTACACAAAAAAGCCCTCCCCTGGTGGCTTTGTTTACCCCTGACCATGGTCCTCTTGGGGCTCAAGATCCCTTTGCATTGGCCAAAGAGCTTCTAAAACAGGATGGCTTTAAGGTAAAGGGGGTTCCCCTGGATCGACATCATCCACTCCCCCCGGAAACCCGTTTGCTCTTGGTGCTTGATCCTGGGGCCTTGAGCCGGGATCAACTTGACCAAATAGACCAATTTCTTCATCAAGGCCATCCGGTCATAATAGCAGCGCAAGGATTTAGCTATTTTTATGGCCCGGGGGCTCAGGGAGGCATAACAGCCACGGCCCTTAAAAAGGATCTTTCTATTAATCGTCTCCTAAAGTCCTATGGTGTAGAAATAGACCCCCGGATGCTTCTTGATAAGCAAAGTGCTATCCTGGCGGTCTCTTCGGCCAGGCCCATGGGCATGTTTATGGAGGTGGTACGCACTCCTGTACGATTCCCCATGCAGGTCAAAGTCCTGCCCTACCAGATGAATCGTGATCTTTCGGTAACTAGTCATCTATCGGCCCTTTTGTACCTCTGGGGGAGTGCCTTAAAGACCCATCCAGGGCTCTGGAAAAAGGCGGGCCTTAAGGCCCAGGTCCTTTTTCACTCCAGTAAAGATTCCTGGTTAAGGCCTTATACTCCGGGGCCTTTTTTACCCGAAGACCTCCTGCCTCCTAAAGGGACAGGTCGGGGGCCGTATCCCTTGGCAGTTTTACTTTCCGGGAAATTCCCACGGGCCTTTAAGTTGAAAGGGACCAGGGATAACAGACCAAGTCACCTGGTGGTCATCGGCTGTAGTAGCATGTTTGATAACCATACCCTCCAGGCCTACGCCAACGCCGATCTCTTATTGAACCTGGTGGAGAGCTTGACCCTGGGTGACGAACTGCTTTACATCCGGGCCAAGACCCAAATAGAGCACTATTTACCTAACATCAGTACCAGACAAAGGGCCTTCTGGCGCGTTTTGGTTACCGGCTTACCTCCTGTCTTGTGGATCCTGGTGGGGGTGTTGTGGGCAGGGTATCGGCGTCGGCGACGCCAAAGATGGGGGCAAGGAGGCCTAAGATGAGCCGTTGTACCCTTATCCTGCTGGCCTTGGTCCTTACCCTCCTGGTGGGAGTCTATGCCTTGCACAAATCCCCAAGATACCAGTCCAGAGAGTCAGTTTTGGTGCTCCTAGGGAGAAAAGACTGGGCCTTGGCCGATAGAATAGACGTTTACCTTGGTGATAAGGGCCAGGGCCTTAAAATGCAAAGGACTCCCAGGGGGTGGGTAATTATCACCAAATATGAAAAACCCGCCAATAAGGTATTGGTCAAGGAATTTTTAGCCAATTTAGCCCGCTTGCGCGGAGAAGAACGGGTTTGTCAAAAAGACCTACTGGCCAGATTTAGCCTGACCCCTAAAAAGGCCTTACACATTGTACTTTATCGTAAAGGAAAGCTTCTGGGACACCTGTTAATAGGCAAACGTGGTCCTACGTGGCAGAGTGTCTTTGTGCGTGAGTTCTCTTCCCCGTGTGTGTATCTTGTATGGTCTAACTTGCTGGCTCGGTTTGACATCTGGAAAGAAGTCCCTGATGTACCCAAAGAGAAGGAATTTGTGGATTTGAAGGTCCTTGATGTGCCTTTAAAAGGCCTAAAAAGCCTCAAGTTTTCCGGGACCCTTCCGGATCATAAAAGATGGTTTTGGAAAATTTATCGTCAAAAAGGAAGTTTTTTTTATTTAACTCCCTCCCGTAAAACAAGGCTTTCTGCTTCGGAGGCCGAAAAATTTCTCAGGAGATTGTTCCCGCTTTATGCCGAAAGCTTAGTAGAGCCCAGGGATTTTCCCTCGCCCACCGCCCAGGTTATCTTTCAGAGCCAGTTGGGCCGGCAAGTCCAAATAGAATTTGGGCCCTGTGGGGGTAAGAGAGGAGAACGAGTCTGTAAAGTGAGAAAAGGGCCCTATGTATACGAAGTGAGGGAGGAACTTTTAAGGCCCTTTTGGCAGGGTCTTCAGGGCCCTGGAGATTAACGGATACACACGGCGCGAATCTGTCTAAGGTCGGTTTCTCCAGCAACGACCTTCCATATGCCGTCTTGCTTTAGGGTTAGCATGCCGTTTCTCATGGCGGCGTCTCGTATTTCGTGTACCGGGGCCCCTTTGACAATAAGATCTCTAATATCGTCGTTGGCGATCAATAGTTCGTGTACGGCCAGACGTCCTTTATAGCCCGTCTGATTACATTGGCTGCACCCTTTGGGGCGATAAAAGGTGACCCCTTGGAGGTCTTCTTTTTTCAGGGGCTTTGTGGGGTGGGGGCCGTATTCGTCAATGAGCTGTTCTATTTCTTTTTCCGAAGGGGTATAGGGTTCTTTACAGTACTTACAAAGGCGTTTGGCCAGACGTTGCGCCAGTATGCCCAGCAGGGCATCGGCAAAGTTATAGGGATCCATCCCCATACCCAGGAGGCGGGTTACGGTTTCGGGGGCTGAGTTGGTATGTAACGTAGTAAAGACCAGATGACCAGTCAACGAGGCCTCGATTACGGTGCGGGCTGTTTCTTCGTCACGTGTCTCTCCAATCATTATTATGTCGGGGTCGGCCCGCAGGAAGGCCCTGAGCACTCTGGCGAAGGTAAGACCTATTTTGGGCTTTACTTGTACCTGCCGCAACCCATCTTGAACGATTTCTACCGGGTCTTCGGCCGTCCAAATCTTTTTATTTGGTCGGTTGATGTAACGCAAGGCGGCGTGCAAAGTGGTGGTTTTACCTGAACCCGTGGGCCCCACCACCAAGATTAGACCATAGGGCATTTCCAGTAATTTTTTTAGGTTTTCAAGATTTTCTGCCGAAAGACCAATGTCTTCCAGAGGCATGGCCTCCACCGAGGCCAAAATACGCATGACCACGTCTTCGTTTCCTTCAATGGTGGGGATAGTGGCCACGCGCACCTCAAAACTGCGTCCGTTTTTCATTTTAAATTTTATCTTTCCGTCCTGAGGGAGACGTTTTTCGGCAATATCAAGATTGGCCATGATTTTGTAGCGCGAGATAAGTGCACGCTTGTAGACAAAAGGTATGTTTTTGAATATGTGGCACTCACCGTCTATGCGCAACCTTACCTGGGCACCGCGTTTTCCAGTGAGGCTTTCTATATGGATGTCGGAAGCCCCTCGGCGATAGGCCTCTTCTAGGATATGGTTTGCCAGTTGAACTACGATACTATCGGCTATCTCCTCACTTTCGTCCTCACCGGCCTCTTCTTCTTCATTAATTATCTCCAAACTTTCTAATTCTTCGGGTAGGTCAAAATCAGACTTGCCGTAAAAGTAGTCTATAAATTTTTGTATATCTTCTTTAAGGGCCACACGTAGCTCGAATTTTTCGGCCTTAAGTACTTGGCGAATAAGGTCTAAACGAATGGTATCTGAAGGGTCGTCTATGACTAGGACTACACGACCTTCTTTTTCTTCTATAGGGATGCACAGGTTTTCGCGGAAGAAATTTTCTTTGATCCCTTCGATGCAGGAAGGTTTCGGGCCTACTTCTAGCTCGGAAAATTCCACAAAGGGATATCCGTAAAAGCTGCTTAAGGCCCGACCAATAGCTTCTTTGGGGATCCCAAATTCTTCAATAAGGACACTTTCGATGCTTACGTTCTTTTCTTGGGCCTTTTTTCTGGCCAGTTCATAGGTCTCTTCGTCAAGTAGACCTTCACTAAATAATAATTGTAGGCGACCATATTTTTGCTGTATTTCTCGGAGGTGTTGGATCCGTTCGGTAAGGTCTTTGTAGTTGGCATTATAATGGGAGGCCCGCATGTAGGCCTCCAAGGCCTTGTCAAAATTCAATAAGTGTTCGTAAGCCCGCCCCAGGGAATAATTTATAAATAATAGATCCTCCACCGAAAGCTGACCCAAGGCCAGGGCCTGCTGGGCTACCTCTATTAGTCGTTCGTAACGACCTGTTTCTAAGAGGAGTTCCAGGAGGTTTTTATATACTTCGGGATCTTGGAAACCTAAGGCCAGCAGACGCTCAAAGGCCTCTATAGCCTCTTCACGAAAGCCGCCTTCCTTGAAGGCCAGGGCTTCTTCCAGGGCCAGCTCTTCAGGGGTTTTTTCCTCGACGGGGGGCGGTGGCGGTGGCTGTTTTTTTTGTAATAAGTCGATCCGGGCGTTTATCTCGGCGCGGAGGCTTTCCGCCTCGGGATCCTGGCCGAGATTTTTCAATACTTCTTCGTAGGCGGCAACAGCTTCGTCAATTAGTCCTTGTTCCGCATAAATTTCGGCCTCTTTAAGGGTTTGTTCCCATCTCTGGTTCACTTCTTCCTACCCTTTTTACCCCCACTATGGGATATTTTTGGTTACCAATAACAATGGCTCCTTGGCCCTGATTTTCCTGCGGCAAGTATTGGGCCTCTTCGGGAATGGTCACGGGTTCAGCGTCGTCTACCGCCAGGGCCAGTCCTTGATCTTCTTTCCAGAGCAAAATCAGGGTTTCTCCCTGGGTGAAGCCCTTTAAAACCGGCAATTTTAGGCGACGCAATTCTTCTTCGTCTCTTTGGGCCAAGGGGCCGGAGAGTTTATTTTTAAGCCTTACAAAGGGTAAAAATCCCCACGAGCCCAGAAGGGCCTTTAAGGGAAAATACCCCGTTAAAAGGAGATCTTGCCAGTTTTCTCTTATAGGCCCAATAAAGGCTATTTCCTCGGTAGGTACCAGGTATTTTTGTAGATTTTGTTCGCATATATAGGCTTCGTGGAAAGGTGGGGCCAGTTTTTTTACCCCTTGCCTTAAAGCAGTCTTTTGGGCCTTTAATTTGCGCAGCACCTCCTGGGCCAGATCTTTAAGTTCTGGTCGCAATTCAGGGGGTAAGTCTTCTACCAGGGTTTCTATTTCGTTGATCCCTTTTCGGGTTATGTTTTGCCAATTTTTGAGCCGTGGAGACTTGTTAAACAGCCAGTCAAAGAGCACAAGTCTTTGGTAGTCTAAGGTAAGTTGCCTGATAAGCCGACGTAGCAGCTTTTCTTCTTCGGTGGCAGCGGCGCTGGGATGAGTCTTTAATTTGGTAAGTACTTTGCGCAAATGTTCAATGTAAGGACCCGGTTCTTTACCATGGATGGTGATAAGATTAAGGGCCACAATCCCTTGATGTAGAAAATGAAGCCATTCAGGACGGGCCTCGTGGGCCCTGTCTTTGAGCCATGAGCCTACCTGGTGCATAAGATCAAATATTTCGTGGAGTTCAGGGGGGCTCTTCTCCTTGGCCTCTTCAAGGGCGGTAAGGAAATCCAGACAATTTTCAATAGTAAGTTCCCACTCCAAACTCAGGAGCACCGCGGCCAGTTTTTCCAGGTCTTTTTGGCTAAGTCCCCTATCTTCTTGGGAAGAAGAGGAGAGCTCGGGTTCTAGAAGTTCGTCTAACGAAGGGAATTCTATTACCTTAGAATCGTCTTTTTCTATGGGTTCCAGCTCAAGGGGGGTCTTTAAAGAGTCGTCTTCTATTACGTTTACCTCTTCTGTCTTGGTGCTGCCAAAGATTTCGTCTATGGCCTTTTCTACCGCCAAATCAAATTCTTTGTCGTCAGGTAGACTCATAAGGCCCCTCCTTGAGCCCGCGTAATTTGTTTGCCAAAGATATATTTGCGGGCTACATATTTAACAGTGCGTTTGCTAATCTCCTTCAGGGTTTCAAATACGCCGATTCCCTTGGTAGCTGCGGCTTCGAAATAGGGTGCTCCTATGTCCTTATTTAAGTCCTCTTCTAATTCCTCTACGGAAAGGATAGGTATAGAAGAAGATATAAGATCTCGCTTATTGTACTGAAAGACCAAGGGTAAATCCTCTAATTTTAGATTGTATTCTGTTAAATTGTTGCGCAAATCAGTCAGACTTTCGATATTTTTTTCCCTCCTTTTGCGTAAAGAGTCTGCCACAAAGACTATGCCATCTACGCCTTTAAGTACCAGTTTCCTCGTGGCGCGATAATGAGATTGACCAGGTACGGTGTAGAGTTGGATACGGATGTTTAGCCCTTGTATTTTGCCCAGGTTTATGGGAAGGAGGTCAAAAAAAAGGGTCCTTTCCCCGCGCGTTTCTATAGTGAGGAGTTTGCCCCGGTATTTTTCACTTACCGCATTATAAATATAAAACAAATTGGTAGTCTTGCCCGACCTTCCTGGGCCATAGTAAACGATTTTACAGTGTATTTCGCGTCTATTTAGGTCGATTAAGGCCATAAAATTAGCTTTCTGAGAGGAGATCTAATAGTTCTTGGGCTACTTGCGTAACCCGTAGTCTTACTAACCCCAAAGGGATTTCATCGGTAAATATAGTGACCAAAATAAAATCTTTACCCACTTTACTGAAGTGAATGTTGTCTTTTTTACCCTTGTGGTAAAGGATAGAGAAATCTTCTTCACCGATTAACTTGGCAATTTGGGCCGTGGCGCCAAAATTTGCCGCGGCCAGGGCTGCAAGAGAAGTGGTGTCCACACCGTTGTCATTGCCGGCGGCTACAATGACGTTCCCTGCCTCGTCTATGAGGAGGGCCAGCGATACCCCCACCGAGACCAATTGCTTGTCTAAAACATTTTCAAGACGTTTGGCTTTCTCTTGCGTAACGATCATCATACTCATGACATTCTTTTTTTCGGTAAACGGGCCTAGGTGCTAAAATTTTTAGGAAAGGATCCGTTAGGCCGAAGATAAAAATGGGGTTTAGAACCATGGATATCGCCTCAAGACTGAAAAATTTAGATAAATTGCCCACACTGCCCCAAGTAACGCAACGTATACTTGAGGCCCTAGCCCAAGATGCCTCGGCCAAAGAGCTGGAAAAGATAATAGCAGAAGACCAGGCCCTTACCGCCAGACTTTTAAAATTGGCCAATTCTCCCCTTTATGTCGGGGCAAACCCGGTCACCAGCCTCACACAGGCCATTGTGAGGCTGGGCCTGGGAGAGGTACGTAATGTGGTGTTGACTACAGCTATGCGTTATGTGCTGACCCCTACGGCCACCTACAAAAAATTTAACATTACGCGTTTGTGGATTCACGCTATTGGGGTGGCCCGAGCCGTATACCTCTTGGCTCAAGAAGAGGGGATGGCTTCACCAGAGACTTGTTATACCGCTGGTCTTTTACACGATATCGGCCGTTTGGCCCTGACGGTCTTTTTCCCTGAGGAATTTTTACGCATATTGGCCTTAACCGAGGCCAAGGATATTTCCTTCAAAGAGGCCGAAGAAGAGCTGGGACTTTCCCATGCCGAGGTAGGGGCCCTGGTGGCGGAAAAATGGCGCTTTTCCGAAGAACTAATCCAGGCCATTAAATATCACCACGCTCCCAAACAGAACGGACGTATACTATCCATGGCCTTTTTAATCTTTAAAGGAGATATCGTGGCTAGGGCCGTAGGATTTGTACCTGAAGAAAATTTTTCTAAGCTTCCTAAATGGCCCAAGAGCTTACCCCTAAATAAAAAACTTCTGGCCAAGGTAGTCAATGTCCTCAAAAAAGAACGACAAGACCTGTTGTCTTTTTGGACCGATGTATTTGTTTCATAAATTTAATTTTATATTCCTACAGATATTTTCGATTTTAAAACATGAAAAGAAAATTACGTTAAATAAAGAAAGAATTTACGCAAATTTTTGCAAGCTTCTTTGAAAAATTCCTAACAAAGTCTTTCTTTCTTGGTTGACTTCCAATTTAATCGCTACTAAGGTCCGTTTTAGCCACTATATATCGGTGAAAAATCCTTCAAGGAGGTAAATAGATGGGTGACATTAAGAAACACGAAACGCCGACCATTGATGATCTTAAAAAGGGACCGTTTCCAAGTTTTGTAGACGACATTGAAATTTTTGGATTGAACAAAAAGAAACAGGCCTGTTTAGATCTTTTGGGGCAGTTGGAGCTTTCTTACAAGAACAAAGAGACGCACTGGAAACACGGTGGTATTGTAGGTGTTTTTGGTTATGGTGGTGGTGTTATTGGCCGTTATTCTGACCAGCAGGACAAGTTTCCGGCCATTTGGGCCTTTCATACCATTCGTGTTAACCAGCCGGCTTCGAAGTTCTATCACGTCTCGGCCCTGCGTAAGCTTTGTGATCTCTGGGATCATCGTGGAAGCGGTATGACCAACTTCCACGGTTCCACAGGTGACATGGTCCTTTTGGGCACCACCACGGAACAGCTTGAACCGGTCTTTTTTGACCTTACCCACCAGATGAATATGGACCTGGGTGGGTCAGGGTCTAACCTGCGTACGCCCTCTTGTTGTGTAGGTAAGGCCCGTTGTGAGTTCGCCTGTATTGATACTCAGGCCCTCTGTTATGATCTTACCATGACTTATCAGGACGAGCTTCACCGGCCGGCCTTCCCCTATAAATTCAAGTTTAAGATTTCTGGATGCCCCAACGACTGTGTGGCGGCCATTGCTCGTTCGGATATGTCCATTATTGGTACCTGGATAGACGATATCCGCATTGATCAAGAGGCCGTAAAGGCCTATGTGGGTGGTGAGCTCAAGCCCAATGCCGGGGCCCATGCCGGCCGTGACTGGGGGGCCTTTGATATTCAGAAGGAAGTCATTGATCTCTGTCCCACCGGCTGTATGAGCTGGGATGGCAATAAGCTCACCATTGATAACAAGAATTGTGTCCGTTGTATGCATTGTATTAACGTCATGCCCGAGGCCCTGCGGCCTGGTACCGATACCGGGGCTACCATCCTGATGGGCGCTAAGGCCCCGATCCTTGAGGGTGCCCAGCTCTCCACCGTAATGATTCCTTTTATTCGTCTGGAGCCCCCGTATGACAACCTCAAAGAAATCGTTGAAAACGTCTGGATGTTCTGGATGGAAGAGGGTAAGAACCGTGAGCGTCTTGGTGAATTGATACAGCGTGTTGGTCTGGCCAACTTCGTAGAGACCGTCAAGCTAAAGCACATCCCACAGATGATCAGAGAGCCACGTTCTAACCCGTACGTCTTCTGGAAGGAAGAAGAGGTGCCTGGTGGGTGGAAACGCGATATAGCTGAGTTCCGTAAGCGTCACCCTGCTTAAAAAACGTAAGGGGTGTTGATCTCCCCTTAAAAAATAAAAGCTTAAATAGCAAGGAGGTTATGAGATGGCCGATAAGATTTATGAAGAGATTCAAAATGTACAATTAGACGAGATTTTTAGCAAACCCTATGATCCGGAACTGGGTGAGAAACTATATAATCCTCAAAAACCCATGGAGAACCGTATTACCGATATCGGTCCTCCACACTACGCACAGTTCTTCCCGCCGGTAATCAAAAAGAACTACGGTAAATGGAAGAGCCACGAGATTATCGAGCCCGGTGTAATTAAATATACCAGTGAGACTGGTGATGTGGTTTATGCGGTACGTTGTGCTACGCCGCGTCTGGCCACCACTGATTACATCCGCGAAATATGTGAGATCGCGGAAAAATATTGTGAGGGCTATGTCCGGTGGACTACTCGTAACAATATTGAGTTCCACGTCACCGACGAAGAGAAGCTTCGGGCCCTGCTTGACGATCTAAAGGGTCGTAAACACCCGGGTGGTTCCTATAAATTCCCGGTAGGTGGTACGGGTTGCAGTGTGACTAATATTGTTCATACCCAGGGTTGGGTCCACTGTCACACCCCGGCTATCGACGCCTCTGGTATCGTGAAGTCCGTTATGGACGATCTCTTTGAAGACTTTCAGAATATGAGGCTTCCGGCCAAGGTCCGTATCGCCCTGGCCTGTTGCTTGAATATGTGTGGTGCCGTGCACTGCTCTGACATTGCTATTCTGGGTATTCACCGTAAGCCCCCGCTAGTTGAAGACGAACGTCTAGAATACGTGTGTGAAATTCCTCTGGTAATCGCTGCTTGTCCTTTGGGGGCTATTAAGCCGGCTACCGTAGAGATCGACGGCAAGAAGAAAAAGACCGTACGCGTAAACGAGAGCCGTTGTATGTTCTGTGGTAACTGTTACACCATGTGTCCAGCCATGCCGCTGGCCGACGGTGAGGGTGATGGTATAGCTATCCTGGTGGGTGGTAAGATCTCTAACCGTATTTCGGCACCTAAGTTCTCTAAACTTATTATTCCTTATATTCCCAACGAGCCACCTCGTTGGCCTACTACCGTAAAATGGGTCAAGAAGATTCTGGAGACCTATGCGCAGCATGCTCGTAAGTATGAGCGCGTGGGTGACTGGGCAGAACGTATAGGTTGGGAGAAGTTCTTCGAGCTCTGTGAGATTCCGTTCTCGGAAAAGACCATGGATGATTATCGTTTGGCTTACGATACCTATCGTACATCCATGCACTTTAAGTTCACTAGTCATGTGGAAATAAAATAAGGGGGTTTCCTTATGGAAATGGAAGAAATAAAACAAAAAATCTTGGAATTTATGCAAAAAAAGGCCAAGTCAAAGTCAAAGATCTACTTGAAGGATATGCAGCGTGCTATTCCTGATGCCAAGCCCATGCAGATCAAAAAGGCGGCTAATGAGCTGGTCCGGGAGGGGAAACTCGAGTACTTTTCCACAGGTAGTACCGTGATGTATAGCTTGCCTGGTCAGGATCTGGAAAAGGGAATGACATCTGAGTAGATCCTGTTAAAGGGTTGAATTAAAATAAGGGCCGCTTTAGCGGCCCTTATTTTGTTCTTCATGCTTTAAATCTTTACTATCTTGACGGGTACGACTGTCTCTTTGACCAGAGCCAGACTGTTTACCACCCGCAGTTTTTCAAACAAGAAACGTATTTTTTTCCCTAGATCGGTCATAATAGAGGCCTTTACCTCAGGGGGTAGATCCCACCAATCCTTTTTGAAGGGGCCAAAACCACGTTTTCTGGTCTTGTAGATAAATTGGGCCTCTGTAAGTCCCTCCTTCCACTCTGAGGCAAAGTTCTTTTTGAGAAATTCATATATTTTTTGACGAAAACTCTCTGGTAGGGCTGGGTGGTCGTAGATAAGGTTTTGAAATCCGGTGGCCAAATGTATTTCACAGCATTTTACCTCGGGAAAGAGGTGGAACATCTCTTCGGGAAGGGTAGAGGCCCCGTGTTGTACGGCACCTGCTAAACCGTATTCTTGGCGTGCCAACTCGGAAAGTGTGCGCAAAGTATCAAAGTCGACGGCTACCTTGGCTACAGAACCATCTGGTAGGACCACTCCCCCATGGCTGGTACCTGTTTGTACACTAATTTTAGAAAGCCCGGGTCTTTGAGAACAGGTTTGATTAAAGCCGTCTAAAAAGGCCCGTAGTTCTTCGGGCGTACTATTGTGTCCCCCAATTTCACCGATTTCTCCACCCAGGTTTACGTGTATCCCGGCAGGTTCTTTCTCTCGGATGTACTGGGCCATCTCGGCGGTCACTTCGTAGTTTAGCCTTTGTTGTTCAGTCACGGTCTCTTTTTCTATCTCTACCAGAGTGGATGCATCGATATCGATTTGATAGAATTCTGCCTCCAGGGCCTCGTCTATTAGTTTTTTGATCTGGGCCTTTTCCTTTTCCGGTTCGGCAAAAAAGCTCTTCCGTTTCAGTTGAAAGTGATCGCCCTGGATAAAGACCGGCCCTGACCATCTTTCTCTAGCGGCGGCCACGGTAATAACGGTGGCGTACTCCAAAGGCCTCTGTAAGGTATAGGCCATTTCGGAACGGGCTATTTCAAATATTATGGCCCCTACCTGCATTTCTTTGGCCGTCTGAAAGACCGTGCGAGCAAAGTCGTAGGTGAGTCCGCGTATGTTTATAGCGGGTACAGTAAAACCGGGAAAGTTTTGGGCCATTGCTTGGTAGAGGCCAAATATGGAGGCTGGTATAGCCCCTAAGGCCTTAGCTACTTCCTTGAGTAGGGTGAGACGTTTTTGCTTCTCTTCACGGTCGGCGGTAAATACGGCTTGGTAGATCCATTGGTCTAGATTCTGGCGTACCTTTTCGGGATCTTCCAAGATAAGCTGGCCGTTTTCTAATTTAATGTGGTCATACATGTTTTCCCCCTTAATTGGCCTTTTTCCGATACAATCTATATTTCGACCAAAAGCTTAACTTAGTCAAAGACTATAATTCCTTTAGGCGCGAGGCAAGGGAAGTCCACTTTTGTTTGAGGTCTTTTAAGTCCTTAAATTCGATCTGTAGTAAAATGGAATCTCTTTCAAAGGAGGGGGAGGGGGAAAGTCTCATCCCGGGTATGGAGAGTCGCTGGGTCAGTTTTTTAAATTCTTCCTCTCGACGGGTCAAGAGAGGTTGCCACCATTTTTTGAGGAGGAGGTATAGTTTTTCTGTCTTTTGGGGGGCAGATAGCCGTTGATCTGTTATTATTTCTTTTATTGCGGGCTGTCTTAGAATTTCCGTTATAGATTTATCTTCTCGCTGGGCCAAGTCTTTTAATATCTCTAATATTTGTCTCTGTCGGTTACTACCCGGTCTCAGCATCCCGAAAAGACTGATTATCTGGTGACGATCTTGTGCTTCTAATCCTAAGAGTTGAAGGGCTAAGTGGGGGGTAATAATGTCTTCTAGCAGTAGTTTCTTGGCCTCTTCTTCCAAAAAATTTAGGGCCAAGAGAAATTGTAAGTTTTTGTAGGCCTTAGAATAACCGAGCCGGGGGAGAATTTTTTTTATCACTTCTTCTTCGGTCAAGAAATGTAAAAACTTTTCTACCACCAAGGCTTGTTCAATAATGTTAAAGCCTCTGGTGTTCCTGTTTTCTTCGAAAGAAATAGTTAGACAGGTGAGATCGTTTATCCAGGAAGGTAATATTTTACACAGGGTTTGAGGAATGCCTAGACGCTTTGCGGCTTTCAGGCGTCCTCGGCCACAAATAATTTGGTATTGGTCTTTCTTTTTTCGTAAGACAGGGGGGTGAATAATGCCTACGAGATCTATGGAATCAAGCAAATTTTGGGCACGACAAGGATAGGCCAGACAAAAGGCCTCGTCGTCAAAATCAATATCCTCAAGGCTTATGAAACGGTGCTTAAAATGCAATCAGTTATTTCCTTCCCTGTAAGACGTCTTAGCGCTTCAATGTAGCGCCCTCTAGTTTTTTCGATGATATCTGGGGGTAATTCAGGAGCAGGCGGACGTTTGTCCCAACCTATTTGTTCTAACCAGTCTCTTAAAAACTGTTTGTCGAAACTTTTTTGGGGGCGACCTGGTTCATAGTCGTCTTTGGGCCAAAACCTAGAGGAATCAGGGGTAAGGATTTCGTCTATGAGGATGAGGTCGCCCTGGTAAATACCAAATTCAAATTTGGTGTCGGCTATTATGATGCCCCTTGTTTCGGCATAGGTAGAGGCCTTCTGGTAGATCTCAAGGGAGATATCGCGCACCTTAGAGGCCAGGTCTTTGCCGATGAGTTTAGCACATTCTTCAAAGGAGATGTTTACATCATGCCCCTCTTGGGCCTTGGTGGAAGGGGTAAATATGGGTTCAGGTAAACGGTCCGCTTCACGAAGATTTGCCGGTAGTTTAAGCCCACAGACAGTCCCTGTTTTTTTATATTCCTTTAGGCCTGAACCAGCTAAATAGCCTCGCACAATGCATTCTATAGGTAGGGGCTTAGCTTTGATTACTAACATACTGCGGGAGGCAAGTTCGGCCCGGTAGGGCTGGCACTCTTCAGGATAATGCTCTACGTCAGCGGTAACCAGGTGGTTCTTGATGGTATTTTTGAAAAAATCAAACCAGAACAGAGACATCTGGGTTAAGACTATCCCTTTGTCCGGGATAGGGTTGGGCATGACTACATCAAAGGCCGAAATACGATCTGTGGCTACCATAAGGAGGTGTTGGCCCAAATCATACAGATCTCTTACCTTTCCACGATTTTTAAGCCTTAGCCCGGGAAAGGATGTTTTAAATACAGGTTTTGCCATTAAGCCGCCCTCTTTGACACCCGTCTGGTCCGTTTCTTGAACCTCGAAGCCAATTTTCGATAGCGCTTATAAAGCAACAAGTCTCCCTTTTCTTTGGCCTCTTCCGCAAGCTTTTTAAACTTGGCCACCTTGGCCTTCAATTCTCTTACACTACCACCCACCTTACGTGGTTTTTCCTCGATGCCGTATATTTTTTTCAGTACAGAAATAAGTTCTTCTTTGTTCATACCGTGTACGCCCTGAATCTCAGGGATCTGGAGGGCAATTTCACGCAGTTCTTTAACCGTCATCTTTTCCAGCTTTTTTTCAAGTTTAGGCAAATCAGCCATTTTTACACCTCCCATAATAACTGCTGGCAATGTAAACAAAAAAACAGGAAAATATCAAGACCTTTTGGGTACGATATAAAAGAGGGAAAAAGGGGCCCTTAAGGGCCCCTTTCTTAATCGGCCTTGAGGCCGAGTTCTTTTTCTTTTTCGGCTATGATCAGCCGGGTGCGTACAATGGTGTCTGGAGTGAGGCTCATGGAGTCTATACCACACTCTACCAAAAAGGCTGCAAAATCTGGAAAGTCACTGGGGGCCTGTCCACAAATACCAATTTTTCGCCCCTTTTCTTTGGCCACCTTTATCACCTGGCGGATGAGTTTTTTCACTGCTGGATTACGTTCGTCGTAAATATGGGAGACCAGTTCGGAGTCACGGTCAAGACCTAAAGTAAGCTGGGTAAGGTCATTGGAACCAATGGAAAATCCGTCAAACACTTCGGAAAACTGGTCGGCCAAGATTACGTTACTGGGGATTTCACACATTACGTATATTTCAAGCCCGTTTTCTCCTTGCTTAAGACCGTATTTTTCCATTACTTTGACTACCTTTTTCCCTTCTTCTACGGTTCGACAGAAGGGGATCATGGCCTTTACGTTAGTGAGGCCCATTTCATCCCGTACCTTTTTCATGGCCTTGCACTCTAGGGCAAAGGCGGGCTCAAAATTGGGGTCATAATAGCGAGAAGCCCCTCGCCATCCGATCATGGGATTGTGTTCTACGGGTTCGTAGAGATAACCTCCTATAAGGTTAGCGTATTCATTACTCTTAAAGTCAGACATGCGGACGATTACGTCTTTGGGCCAGAAGGCTGCTGCAATCATGGCGATGCCTTGGGCCAAAATATCCACGTAGTAATCGGCCTTATTGGTATACATGGAGGTTTTTTCGTCGATAAGTTTGACCACTTCCCGGATCTTTTTGTCCCGCCGGGCCTTCTTTTTGAGTTCCTCATAGTTAAGCAAGGCCAAGGGATGAATGGCGATGTGCGAACCAATGATAAATTCCAAGCGTGCAAGCCCCACACCGTCGTTAGGTAGTTGTCCTTGACTGAAGGCCTGCTCTGGTATTCCCACGTTCATCATGATTTTGGTTTTTGTCTTAGGAATCTTAGTAAGGTCAATACGTTCTACTTCAAAGGGGATAAGGCCTTCGTAGACCAGCCCTTCTTCTCCTTGAGAGCAGTCTACGGTGACTTCCATACCGGTTTTTATTACTTCGGTGGCCTTGTCAGTGCCTACAATACAGGGTATGCCCAGTTCGCGGGAGATAATAGCAGCGTGACAAGTACGGCCTCCCCGGTTGGTTACGATGGCCGAGGCAATTTTCATGATTGGTTCCCAGTCAGGGTCGGTCATGTCGGTGACCAATACTTCGCCGGCCTTAAACTCCTCGATATTGGAGACGTTTTTGATAACCCGGGCCTTACCTTGGCCTATTTTGCTGCCCACAGCCTTCCCGGTAACCAAGACTTTACCTTGGCCTTTGAGTTTATATATTTCGTAGTACTGCTCTTTTTTGGTCCCGTGTACCGTCTCGGGTCGGGCCTGGACAATAAAGAGCTCTCCCGTACCTACTTCCTTGCCGTCACCGTCTTTGGCCCACTCAATATCCATGGGACGACCGTAATGCTCTTCAATGATGATGGCCCACTGGGCAAGTTTCAAGATTTCGTCATCTGAGATACAGAACAGTTTTTGGAGCTTTTTAGGGGTCTTGAGGTTCCTTACCGGGCAGCGCTCACTGGTACCGTAAACCATACGGTATTCTTTAGAGCCTAGTTTTTTGGAAAGGATGGGCTTGAAGCCCATCTTTAACGTGGGCTTGAATACGTAGAATTCATCGGGGTTAACCTTGCCTTGGACAACATTCTCGCCCAGTCCCCAGGCGCCAGTAATGTAAACTACGTCTTTAAAGCCGCTTTCGGTGTCGATGGTAAACATAACCCCTGAGGAAGCAGCATCACTGCGGACCATCTTTTGAATAGCCACCGACAAATAGACGTTAAAGTGGTCAAAGCCTTTGTCTTGCCGGTAAGAGATAGCTCTATCCGTAAAGAGAGAGGCAAAACAGCGTTTTACAGCGTTAATGACGTTTTCCACCCCCTGGATGTTGAGATAAGTATCTTGTTGACCAGCAAAAGAGGCGTCGGGAAGGTCTTCGGCCGTGGCTGAAGAACGTACCGCTACGTCTACGCTTTCTCCGTACTCTTCTTCTAACTTGTGGTAGGCCTCTTCTATTGCTTCCGCAAGCTCCTTGGGCATTTGGGCGTTTAGGATGAGATGACGTACTTTTTTGCCCCGCCTCTGTAAGTCTTTGATGTTGTGTGTGTCAAGGCCTTCTAAGGCCTGGCGGATTTGCTCGTCTAGTTTGTTTTCCTTTATAAAATATCGATAGGCTGCTGCAGTTACGGCAAAACCATTGGGTACCTTTACACCTTTAGAAGTGAGGTTACGATACATCTCTCCTAAAGAAGCATTTTTGCCTCCTACTAAGGGTACATCTTTGATGGAAATCTCTTCAAACCAGAGAATAAGAGGCTCTTTAGACATCATACTCCTCCTTTACATTATTATTTTGTGGGGGGTGTTTTCCCAAAGGAAATTGGGAAGCGACTGGAAATTTTTGGTTTTTGTAATAAATTGCTTTAATATTTTTCCCATAAGAGATCAAAAATTTTTCCAACACCCATAATTGAGCTTAGCAATGGCCAAGCTTTAATGTCAAGAAATTTGAATTGAAGAACGATTTTATCCTCGTAAAAATTGGCTTTAGCTTTTGGTTCACTTTTCTTGTTGGTTTTATATCGGTTTTAGGAGATGAATACATTACCTTGGGGCATCTTAGACGACACGGATTGGCGTATTCTCAAAGACCTTTACGCGTTGGCCCCCGATTGTGCCAAATTTTTAGCTCGCCGGTTACGTCTGGATCTCGGAGAAACCATGAAACGTTTAAAAAGGCTTGAGAACCTTGGCTTTTTAGAACGAGTGGAAGGACGTTTTTTGCGTAAAAAGGGGTTAAGACGTCCCAAACATATGAATCACACTTATTACGAGCTTACCCGTTCGGCCAGGCTATACCTACGTACAGTATTATTCGAGGCATAACATCTCTATAAAAACAGTTTAGTTCTAAAAGCGAGGGAGGTTGCATGATGGAATTTGAAGAAGAGGTCAGCACAGTGCCTGTTGAAGAGGAGACCATAGAGGTACCGGAATCCTTACCTTTGATGGCGGTAAGGGATATAGTCTTTTTCCCGGCCATGGTCATCCCCTTGTTTGTGGGCCGGGAGGCCTCTTTGGCGGCGTTAAACGAGGCCTTAGAAAGGGACCGACTCATCGTCCTTTCTACCCAAAAAAAGCCTGAAATAGAAGATCCTACCCCTGAAGACCTTTTTTCTGTTGGGGTTATTGCCTTGGTGATGCGCACCCTAAAGTTGCCTGATGGCCGGCTCAAGGTCCTGGTCCAGGCCTTAGCCCGGGCCAACATCGTAGAATATATTCAGAAAGAGCCCTTTTTTAAGGTGCGCATCGAACCCATTAAGGAGGCTGAGCCTGGAGAAATAGATATCGAAACCGAAGCATTGACCAGGTCGGTAAAGGAAACAGCAGAGAAGGTTTTTGCCCTTCGTGGACAACTAAACCCCGATTTGACCGCCATTCTAGATAGCCTTGAGGAACCAGGTCGACTAGCCGACATTATCGCCACTCATTTGCGTCTAAAAATAGACGAGGCCCAGGAACTGCTAGAGACTCTAGACCCTTTGGACAGACTCCAGAAACTACACAAGATTCTCCTTAGAGAGCTTGAAGTAGCCACCGTGAAGGCCAAGATCCAAACCGAGGCCCAAGAGGAGATGAACCGCACCCAAAAGGAGTATTTTTTGCGAGAGCAGTTACGGGCCATAAAACGTGAGTTGGGGGAGGTAGATGAACACGCCCAAGAAATAGAAGAATTCCGCGAAAGGATTAAAAGGGCCCGCATGCCCAAAGAGGTAGAAAAAGAGGCCCTTAAACAACTGCGTAGGCTGGAAATGATGCATCCTGACGCCGCCGAGGCTGCTATTATTCGGACCTACCTGGAGTGGTTAGCGGAGTTACCTTGGCGGAAACAAACCAAAGATAAATTAGACCTCAAGAGGGCCCGCAAGATACTAGATGAAGATCACTATAACCTGGAAAAAATAAAAGAGCGTATACTGGAATATCTTGCTGTACGCAAACTGAATCCCAAGGCCAAGGGGGCTATTTTGTGCTTTGTAGGGCCTCCAGGGGTAGGTAAGACGTCTTTAGGGCGTTCTATTGCCCGGGCCCTGGGGCGCAAGTTTTTGCGTATTTCTCTAGGTGGGGTACGCGATGAGGCTGAGATCAGGGGGCATCGGCGCACCTATATCGGGGCCATGCCCGGGCGCATTATACAGGGGTTAAAACAGGCAGGCACCCGAAACCCCGTATTTATGATCGATGAAGTAGATAAATTGTGTGCCGATTTTCAAGGAGATCCCGCCGCGGCCCTGTTGGAAGTATTAGATCCCGAACAGAACAACTCCTTTGTAGATCATTATCTCGGTGTGCCTTTTGATCTTTCGCGCGTGATGTTTATTGCTACCGCCAATATGGTAGATCCTATTCCTCCAGCCCTTAGGGACCGTATGGAGATTATCTATTTGTCTGGTTATTCTACAGAAGAAAAGCTGATTATTGCCAAAAAGTACTTGCTTCCACGCCAGATCAAAGAGCACGGGCTCGATTTTAAGCTCGTCTGTCTCTCCGATGATACCCTCTTAAAGATTATAGATTTTTATACGGAAGAGGCCGGTTTAAGGGAGCTAGAGCGAAAACTAGCCGCTATCTGTAGGAAAATAGCCCTAAAGATTGCCGAGGGGCAAAAGGGACCCTTTAGGATAAGTCAGCGTAATCTTTCCAAGTATTTAGGACCTCCGATTTATATCCCCGAGCTAGAACAAGATACCGATCAAATAGGTGTGGCTACCGGGCTTGCCTGGACGCAATATGGTGGGGAGGTGCTTTATGTGGAGGCCTTGGTGATGGAAGGGAAGGGGAACCTAATCCTGACTGGTCAGTTAGGAGAAGTGATGAGGGAGAGTGCCCAGGCCGCCCTCTCCTATACTCGTTCCAGGGCCAAAGAGCTGGGTTTAAAGCCCAATTTTTACGAAAAGTACGATATACATATCCATGTGCCCGCCGGCGCCATCCCCAAAGATGGCCCCTCGGCTGGGGTAACCATGGCTGTAGCCATGATTTCGGCCCTTACTAAGGTGCCTATATCTAAAGATATCGCCATGACTGGTGAAATTTCTTTGCAAGGAAAAGTCTTACCCGTAGGGGGCATAAAGGAAAAGGCCTTGGCGGCCCTGCGTAAAGGGATAACCAAGGTGATAATACCTGAAAAGAACGTAAAAGACCTGGAAGAAATTCCTAAGGGTATGAGGCGCAAGATCGAATTTATGCCCGTGGCGCATATGGACGAAATCTTAGAAAAGACCTTGCTTTGGGAGAAAAGGAAGGTCAAAAAGTCCTCAAGGAGGCGCACAAAGACATGAAAGCACGGGTTTTTTTACTAAGATGGGTGGTTTTCCTGGGGGTTATCGCCAGCTGTTTGGCCGTACACGCCGAGACATATAATCTACTTGATGATCTGGGCTTTTGGTTAAAGTATCGCTATCAAACCCTGGAACAGAAAGAACTAACTAATTTTATAGACCAAAAAGGCTTTGAGGGGGCACGCTTTTTCTTTAGCGATCTAGATCGTTGGCTTACCTTTGATCTGCGTGAATATCTGCATGATTGGCACGTGAAGGTGAGTCTTTTGTCTTTGAAATATCGAGACCTTAAGCATCGTCCAGATCCCTTAGCGGCAAAGGTCATAAAGGAATATCAGGAATGTCTCGTTCGGGGGGAGAAGGTTATGCCTCGGGTCGTGGTCGATAAAAGGAATAAAGAACTAATATATCGTTATTTTATACCCATTTATACGAAAAAAAGCTGTTTAAGGTGTCACGGCAATAAGTATCAGTTAATTCCTTCTTACGCCACAAAGATAAAGGCCTTTTATCCTGAGGATCGGGCTGTGGGCCTAAAAGAAGGAGATTTGCGTGGGGTAATAAGCATAGATATTCCCGCCCAATCTGTAAGGTATCTTGTCTCCAGCCAGTGATAGGTAAGGGGGCTCCGCCCCCTTTGTTATTAACAGCTTCAACCACTACCGCAGTTGCGCGCATCACAAGACATGTAATCAAAAGATGTGGCTTCGCGTACCTCTTCCACCTTGATTTTCATCTTTATATTATGTCCGGCAGCAGGATGATTAAAATCGGCCAGGATCCTGTGGTCGTCTAGTATTTCTTTTACCAGAAACATTACTTGACGGCCTGAAGGGGTGATCTCTTGATAATATTCGCCCTCTTTAATCATTTCCGGGTGTTTTATCTGACTGAGAGGGATCTCTTGGACCAGACGTTCGTCATAATTTCCGTAGGCTTGCTCTGGGGGGATGGTCACCACCAGTTCGTCCCCTTCGCTGCGGCCTACCAGGGTTTCTTCAATAAGGGGCATAAGGGAGTCTCTTCCGTATAAAAAATTGACCCTCATAGGGCGGGCAAACCATTCTGGAGTGTCTCTACCCTCTATCTCTAACTGGTAAGTAATGGTTACCACCCTGTTGGGGCCTATCTTCTTGGTAAAAAGATCCATATCTTCCTCCGAACAATAGTTTCTAATTAATAAAGCCTTAAAATATATCCCTGTCAAATAGAACTTTTTCACAAGCCCGGTGATAGGGGAATTATTTCTATACGGTGGGGGACAGTAGGGTGTACCCGGGAAGGGCCTTCTATGAGGAGGATGGCGTCACCCTGAAAGGCATATTGATCTATGAATTTCGATACAGTTTTTTCCCAATGTAGGGGTTTTTTACCGTAGTAAACAGGCCAGACCCCGAAGGAGAAAATCAGTTCTTGACAGGTCTTTTCGTGATTACTTACGCCCAATATCCAGCAAGGTAGGCGAAAACGAGATACTTTTCTGGCTGTAGTACCACTTTCCGTGGGGCAAAATACAGTGGCTATGTCCATGTTTTTGACTATATTGTGAATGCTTTCCGACACTAGGTCTACTATAGAGCGGGGTTTTTGGGGTTTGACACAGACCATATTGAAGAACCGTTCACGCTCTAAAAAAGGCTCTGTGGCCGCGGCTATCTTGGCCAGCATTTTGGTGGCCTCCACCGGGTACTTTCCTGTAGCTGACTCCTCAGAAAGCATTACGGCATCGGTTCCGTCTAGAATAGCATTGGCCACGTCGGTGGCTTCGGCCCGGGTGGGGCGTTTGTTGTGGGTCATGGATTCTAGCATTTGGGTAGCGGTAATGACGGGCTTGCCGTAGGTAAGGGCCTTTTGAATCAGAGATTTTTGGACTATAGCAATCCTTTCTAAGGGGATTTCAACCCCCAGGTCTCCTCGGGCAATCATGATACCGTCAGCCACCTCTAATATTTCATCGATATGTTCTAAGGCTTGGGCGCGTTCTATCTTGGCGATAATAAACGGGTTATATCCTAGGTCTGAAGCGGCCTTTCTGACAGCCAATACGTCCTGGGCGCATCCCACAAAAGATTGACTTACGGCATCAACTCCATGTTCCAGGGCAAAGGCTAGGATCTCTTTATCTTTGGGGGTGAAAGCGCATACTCCCAAATCAACGCCAGGGAAATTTATCCCCTTACGTGAGCGCAATTCTCCTCCTACCACCACCGTGCAAATCACGTCTTGGTCTTTTATCTCTTCTACCTGTAACTGTATTAGACCATCGGCTACATAGATCAGGCTGCCCTTTTTTACTACCTTGAGGAGCTCGGGCCAATATACCGGGGCTATGTTTTCGTTTCCCAAGACCGACCTGGTAGTCAAGACAAATTTTTGGCCCCGTTTCAGATAAACAGGCTCTTTTTCAAGCACTCCTAAGCGGATTTTGGGTCCAGGTAGGTCGGCCATGAGGGCAACCCTCTTTTTGAGCTCCTTAGCAGCCTTGCGTACCCGACGTATTACCTGAGCGTGAGTCTTAAAATCGCCGTGGGAAAAATTTAACCGGACGATGTTTAGCCCTGCTTTCATCAGGTCCTTTATGGTGCTTAGATCCTCCGAGGCCGGCCCAATAGTACATACGATTTTGGTCTTGTGGGAGGGTAGTTGCATAGGGCTTGCTCCTTATCAGGTTAATATTTTTGTTTTTTGTGCCAACAGTTAATAATCTAGTTAAGATATTTCGGTTAATTTCTACTCAGTGTTTATGCTTTTCTAATAGCTTGTTGTAATAGTCGATAACCTCTCGCCGGGAAAGCATGCCCAGGAATAAGCGGGGGTTTTTTTCCGCCACCACCGGGAGTTGATCAATATTTCGGATAGTAAATTTGCGCATAACCGAGTGAATGTCTTCCGTGGGGCTTACGGTAATTACATCTCTGCGGGCGATATCCTTAATTAGCAAGAGTTTTTGTAATATAGGGTCAAATAAATAAGACCTTATATCATTGATAGAAAATATGCCCACTAATTCTCCTTGGCTATTTACCACGGGGAAATAATGTTGCTGGGTGTTTTGGAAGAAACGTACAAACTCTTCAAAGGACATGGTCTCGGGGACAAGGGACCATTTTTTTCTTTGCGGGTCAAAGATATCGTCTACTTTTAGGCCGTATAAGATATCGTGGGAAAACTCGCCGTAGTGGGCTGGAGATTCGAATTTAGTGGGTACTTGTCCTTCGTATAGGCTTTGATACCGAAAGTTCCCGGCCAAAAAGCGCTGTACAGTATAAGAAATAGTTACCGACAAGGCCGAGGCCCCTAATAGGGGGAAGGCTCCGGTCATCTCGATGACCATAAAGAGACTGGCTAAAGGCACGCGTGCTGCTGCCCCAAACAGAGCACACATACCTACCACTACGTAAGCGTGCGGAGATTGGTGAAATAAGTGGGCCACCACCCCTCCAACCATGGCTCCTACAAATAGGCTAGGGGCAAATACTCCCCCCGAGCCACCGGAACCTACGGTAAGAGACAAGGCCATTATCTTGGCCCAGATAAGGATGAGCATCAGGCCAAGGGGTAAATGGCCGTCTATAGCCCTTTGGATCCAATAGTAACCACCCCCCAGGACCTGGGGAAACTTAAGGGCCATAAGGCCTACCAGTAGTCCCCCTAAAGCCGGTTTTAAGTAGTTACTAATAGGTAAACGACGAAATATATCTCTGGTGCCGTAAAAGGCAGGGGGTAGAAACGTGGCTACTACACCGGCCAGGATACCCAGGGCCGCAAAAAAGAGATATTCTTCCAGACTGGTTACCCGAATATTGGTCGGAAAGCGAAATATGGGGTCCCAGCTAACCAGTACGCCGGTTAAGGTATAAGCCGTAACCGAGGCAAATAGGCTAAAGAGTACGGCATGCGCTTCTATATCTACTTCGGAATACAAGATACCCACCGAAAAGAGGGCTGCACCTATAGGGGAACGGAATACGGCCCCAAGGCCTGCGGCCATGCCGATCAACAGGAGTAGCCGTCTTTGGGGGACAGGGCGGTTGGTAAGAAAGGCATAAATAGAGGCAATGCCCGCACTAATCTGGACCACGGGCCCTTCACGACCGGCAGATCCTCCCGAACCAATGGTAATAGCAGAGGCCAACATTTTTACTAAGGGTACCCTGGGCCGTATATATCCTTCGGTCTGATGAAAGGCCTTTATGGCCGCATCGGTGCCGTGTCCTTCGGCCTCTGGGGCCAAACCATAGACTAATAGGCCGGAAAAGAGCCCACCCAAACTGGTAGCTAGGGGTAAAAGCCACCAAAAATAGGTCTCTTTGGGCGCCCCGGGATGGTAGTGAATCCAACGCTCTAAAAAGAGATAATGGGTTTTATCTACCAGGAAAGTAAAAATGAGGGCGGAGACCACGCCAATCAGGCCCAAGAAAAAGGCATCAATGAAAAGACGCGTGTATTCTTTTTTCAAGTTTGTTACCCACGGGAGGCCCGACGTTTAAATTCGTTTAGCCTCTGGTTATAGAAATTTATCACCTCGCGTCGCGAAATCATACCCAAAAACCGGTGTGGATCATTATCGGCCACCACCGGAAGTTGGTCAATATTGCGTATGGTAAATTTGCGCAATACCGTATTGATGTCTTCGGAAGGGTGAGTAGTGATAACGTCTCGTCGGGCAATGTCTTTGATGACCAATATATCTTTTAGATCTTCGTCAAACAAAAAGGGCCGGACGTCATTTACGGAAAAGATGCCTACAAGACGTCCTTCTTTGTCTACTACAGGAAAGTAATGCTGTTCTGTACGTCCAAAGACCTTTAAAAATTGTCTGAAACTCATATCTTCGGGGATTACGGCCCACACTCTGCTGGGGCGAAAGATATCTTTTACCTTGATGTCGGCCAGTATGTCGGTGAAGAATTCACCCCGGTGGGCAGGCGAGTGTACTGGGGTAGGCACCTGCGACTCGTATAAACTCGGGTAGGGCAGATAGTTGGAAAGTATAGTCTGGATGACATAGGCTAACATGACCGATAGGCCTGCAGCAGGCAGGAGATGAAATCCTCCGGTAATTTCTACCACAATAAGGCTGTTGGCAATAGGGGCGCGGGCGGCTGCGCCAAAAACAGAGGCCATACCTACCACAATGTAGGCCGCTGGATTTTGGTGGAACAGACTGGCTACAAAGCCGCCCAGCATTCCCCCTACGTATAAGCTCGGGGCAAAATCTCCACCTGACCCCCCTGAACCAACAGTCAGGGCAAAGCCAAGACACTTGGCAAAAGCGAGGGTCAACATGAGGTTGCCAGAGAGGTCTCCGTTAATGGCGTGTTGTACCCAGCCATAGCCTATACCTAGTATTTGGGGTAAGGCCAAGGCCAGTAGGCCCAATAGGAGGCCTCCTAAAGCAGGCTTTAAAAAGAAGGGGAGGGGAAGTCCTTCGAAGAAACTGTGGACAACTCCAAAGACGTTGGGCATTATGGCCCCCATTATCCCGGAAAAGACGCCCAATACCGCAAAAAATAAGTATTCTTTTCCGGAAATATCCGTTACCGATGGGGGAAGAGAAAACAGGGGGTTCCAGCCTCCGCTTAAAAAGCCTATGAATACGTAAGCCACCACCGCCGAAATAAGGGTGTAAAGGAGGGCTTTAGATTCGAATTCTATTTGGCTATATAGGACTTCAATGGCGAAAAAGGCACAACCAATGGGAGACCTAAAGATGGCCGAAAGTCCAGCAGCCATTCCCATCAGGAGAAGAAGCCTCTTTTCGTGGGGAGGGCGTTTGGTCAAATGGCCGTAAATGGCCCCGATTCCCGAAGCAATTTGGGCAGTGGGGCCTTCACGACCAGCAGATCCTCCCGAACCCAGGGTAATGGCCGAGGCGACCATTTTGACAAAGGGGACCTGAAATTTGACTTCTCCTTTGCCAAAATGAAAGGCCCTTATGGCAGCATCCGTACCGTGCCCTCGGGCTTCTGGGGCAAAGAGATAGACGATAAGGCCTGCTAAAAGGCCTCCTAGAGTGGTGACTACGGGAATGAGGTGCAGACCATAAGCGCCAATCCATTCCTGGAGAGAACCTCCTTCATTGGGTAACCCTGGGGGACGATATTGGGCTATCTTGACCAGAAAAAGTTCCCGGCAATAATCGACCATGTGGGCAAATACATACGCCGCAAGAGCCCCGACAAAGCCAATAATAAAGGTGTCAAGTAAGAGCCTTAAGCTCCGTTTTTCCAATCACTTCTCCTGGTTATTTATATGTGCTTAGAAAGCAATTTTTCTTGATAAATATACAAAATTTCTATTTTGTCTACATTAAACCAAGGATGAATAAGCCCCTTGGGTTAAGGCCCAATCAGAAGCTGATTTTGGCCCCGAGCATAAGGGTGCTGTTATCCCAACTTTGGCCTCCTGGATTGTCCAGATTAATATCAAAAAGTTGGTATCTTATACCCACAGCAGCGGTGGTATTGATGTGAAAATAGGCCGACAAATTCCAGGTGAATACCCGTTTGGTGTCGGCAAAACTCAATATGGGGGGGGAATAAAAAAAGGTGGTCTCTATGCTTATGGGTAATTTAGAAGGGGTCTTTTCTAGATTTACATCTCCACAGAAGTAAAAGCCCACTGAAAATACATCGGACCCCACCGAGGGTTTTACATGGCCCACCAGGGTCTCAAAACCTAAGCCCAGGTTGTAAGTCTTTTGGTAAAGATCTTTTACCAGGAGCCTTCCGTTAAAGAGCCAGGAATCTCGGTTATCTTTTTCGCTATAAAAAAGCCCTCCGCCGATATAAAGGGGGTTTCCCGCATAGGTATATATTTGTTGTTGGGCTTGAAAAGACAGGTCTTCGTCACTTACAAAGAGGCTCAAGTCGGTGGCTCGGGCCGGCGAAAAAGCGCCTAAAAGAAGGCCTAAAAAACACACTATCCATACCGTGGTCTTTCTTGTCATAGAATCTTCCTCCTTTGTGTTTATAATCTTTCTATCTTGGCTTTTTACCCTAAAAAGGTTTAGGGGCCAAGGAATTGTATTTGATTTTTCTTGCGTTAGGATATCTAAAAATTGAACTTTTAATATCCATCAGCTCCACTCTATAGATTTTATTGTTATTTGTCTATTTATGCGTCTTGTCGTTTTGGCTCCCATGGCGGGTTTTACCCACAGTCCGTTTAGACGCCTAATCAGGGAATTAGGGGCGGACTGGACTTGGTCTGAATTGATTTCTTCCCGCATGATTTTAACCAAAGGCCTTGAAGACCCTTTGCTTAATTTTGTCCCCACCGAACGCCCTATACGTATACAAATACACGGGGCTGATCCTGAAGACGTATTTAAAGCGGCAGACCAGGTCCTCAAGCACTTAAGACCAGACGGGTTAGATCTCAACGCTGGCTGTCCGGCACCGAAGGTCATAAAGACCGGTGCGGGGGCGGCTTTGTTGGCCAATCTAGACCGCCTTTATCACGTAGCTTTGGCGCTGGCCGAGGCCTGTAAGCCTTATGGGATATTGCCTTCGGTTAAATTTCGCCTGGGCTTCAAGCAAGACGAATTAGAAAGGATAGCCGAGGTCCTTTTAAAGGCCGGAATAAAAATTTTGGTATTGCATGCCCGGTTGGCCCAGGAGGGTTATGCCACCAAGGCGCGGTGGGCACGCATAGGCCATTTGAAACAAATGGTAGGTAAAGACGCTTTGGTAATCGGCAATGGAGACGTGCAAAAACTTACCGACATCTACCAGATGTTTCAGGACACTGGCTGCGATGGGGTCATGATTGGACGTGCAGCCCTGAGTCGACCTTGGATTTTTAGAGAATATCGCCTGGGCAGGAGTATAGATTTTTCGTTAAAAGACCGAATTTGTCTGTTAACAAGGCTTTGGGAACATTTAAGGGCCGAACGTGGTCCAGAAAGGGCCTTTAAGGTCTTAAAACTTTTTGTACCCAAGATACTAAAGGGCGTTAGGGGACGAAAGCAATTAGTTTCGTGTCTGCTCCGGGTAAAAGAGCCGGGCTTATTTTGGGAACAACTCAAATTTTACCATGAAAATAGAAGCCCTTAGGTTAACCCAACAATTAAAGAGAAAGCCTACCTTATACGCTTTTAGTCATTGTGTAAATTGGTTTCGCCATATAATCCCCGAAGGGGAAACAGACCCTCAACGAATGGTCAGGAGGCTTTTGGTAGATAAGGCCCTTATTAGAGACATACTGAGGACGGCAAACTCTGTTTATTATAATCCAGGTGGGGTACCTCTGGCTTCTCTGTCTAAAGCGGTGGTGCTTTTGGGGTTAAACGCTGTGAAACACATTGTCCTTCAGGCGCCGGTGCTCTCCCTTGAGCAGGAAAAAAACCGTTTTTTTGTACAGGAAGAAGTCGTTTCTTTGCTTACCGCCTATATTGCCCGCGCCGCTGCTTGGCAAAAACGTCTGGATCCAGAACAGTGTTATTTAGTGGGCTTCTTTCGGCGGGTGGGGCGTGAAATTTTGGTCCTAAATGCCCCTGACCTTTATCGTCGTGTTTTGTCAAGGCCCATAGCCTTTCAGGCCTCTTTATCCGGGTTGGTAGCAGAAAAGCTCCTGACCCACTGGAATTTTCCGCCTCTTTTTATCGAGGGTTTAGAGGGTAAGCCCCTGGGCCCAGCGCCTACCGTACTGGTCAAGGTGGTTTTTTTGGCCGAGGCCCTGGCGTTAGATCTGCTAGAAAAGAAGCCTCTTAGGAGTTGGAGTCAGCTCTTTGAGACCACAGAAGGCTTAGAAAGGGCACTAGAGGAACTTAAGCAAGACCTTGCTTTGTTCCCCCCCACGGTGGGCAAGCTTTTACAAGAAATAATGGCCAATAAGCCCAGCCTTTACCTCGGCCAAGAAGGATCTGACGATATTATTGTCCCTAAAGGGGCCCTTATCTTGGCCCAGCGCGTCCTTCGTGTCCTTACCGAGGAGCTTAAGGCTAATGGAGCCTTGGTGATCAGACAAAACGGTCGCTGGACCTTTGAGAGTCTAGGGCCTGAGGTCCCCGAAGAATGTAAGCGTATGGATTTTAAAGAGCTCTTGGGCGAAAAATCCCCACAAGAATTTCTGGTGCGAGGGCTAAGGGTCTTGGTTTTACCCTTTGAAGTAGCCCATATTCCGGCGGGGTTTTTGGTATTTTGGCGCAAAGGGACCTTTGCCGCAGATGAATACGCTGGGCTTAAGTTGGTCAAAAGGACCCTTGATGGCCTCCTTAGCCACTTCTAGGGTTGGTCCCCAATTTTTTAGACAAAACCTGTTTCATCCGAAAAAAAAGCAAAAAGATGTCCTTGGGGGGCTAAGATGCCTAAAACTAGTACAATAAATGAGGTAGCTAAGATATTCTGTCAGTCCGTAAAGGAGGTCCTAGAATCATCTACCCGGTCTAAAATACGTTACGCCCCGACCATTCAAAAGGTGCCTTCTATTAGCCTAAAGCCTGATCTTGGCTGTTTTGTCCAGTTTACCGGGGATTATACCGGCCTTTTTATTATGAATTTTTCCGGCCAGGCGGCCTTAGAACTCTATCAGCAAGCCATGAAGTTTTTGGGCCTCCCTGAAGAAGAATTGGCCAAGGATTATACAGCAGACGATGTAGTAAATTTCATCGGCGAGATGGTAAACCAGATTATTGGTAATGCCAGACGTAAAGTAGAGGCAAAATTCGGTCTTTTGGCCCGAAATAATCAACCCAAGGCCATTACTATTACTTCGGCCATTACCCTTTCGGTGGCTACCATGATAGAAAGACCCCTGTGTAGAAGACTTGCCTTTCGTACTCAAGAAGGACATAGTTTCTACGTGGAGATGAACATGGAACAGACAGAATTTATTCCTATAGAAGACCCCGAAGAGGCGGTAGACATAGACACCCTTTTTGAGGAACAGCAGAAACTGGTTGACCAGGATCAGGAAGAAGGTACTCAAGACGAGATCGACGCCTTGCTAGAATCCATAGGTTAACAGGAGGACCGGTGCCCCCTTATATTTTGGCCTTTATGGGAAGCCCTCGCTTGGGAGGCAATACAGATCTCTTACTCTCTTCGGTATTAGATGCCGCCAGCCATTACGGGGCAAGAGTCGAGAAGATTCCTTTGGTCAAAAGGAATATTTCTCCCTGTTTAGAATGTGGGGCCTGTGACCAAACAGGACAATGTCCTCTCCAAGATGATATGGTTGAGCTTTATCCAGCCCTGGAAAGGGCTGATATTCTCATCCTGGCCTCCCCTATATTTTTCTATAATATCACCGCCTTCACTCAGGCCCTTATAGAAAGGGCCCAGGCCTTATGGGTGCGTAAATACGTCCTCAAAAAGCCTCCATCTGTCTCTAAAAAGCGTTTCGGTATTTTTTTGTCCTTAGGGGCCACCAAGGGGGCCAAGTTGTTTGAAGGGGCCGTAAGAATAGTACGTTATTTTTTTGATGCGGTAGATGTTTCCTACCAAGGGGGCCTTTTTTTCAGAGGTATTGAAAAGAAGGGTGACATTTTGAAACACCCTGAGGCCCTACTACAGGCTCAGGCCTTAGGTAATAGCCTTGCGCAAGGTCTACCCCCTGCCCTTTGGCCCCTTTGCCGGGAAAAAACGCCCTAAATGAAGTTTGTTTTATTCCCTTAACCTAATTATCCGAAAATATTTCCCGAGCCCACTTCAAACAAATTTTTAAAGGGGGGGATGTGATGCAACTGTTTAGGGTGTGGAGAGATTTGTCTCTACGGTGGAAGATTTTGTTGCCTTTTGTTAGTGGGGTGTTGCTATTTTCGGTGATTACTTTGGGTTATTTCAAGTTCTGTTCCCAGAAATTGGTAGAGAGGAGTGCCTCCTCCAGGGTTAACGAAGCTTTTGAGACCTTGAATAAACTCATCCAACAAGAAGAAATTAACGAAAAGTTTTTGGCCCTTATGATAGCTAATATGCCGGAAGTGCAGGCCTCTATGTATGCCCAAAACCGCCAGGCACTGTTACAGGCCATCCTTCCGGTGATGAAAAAGCTAAAAAAACAAGCCCATGAGGGTTTTTTCCTCCATTTTCATACTTCCGATGGGCATTCCTTTTTACGTACGTGGGACCCCCAAAAATTTGGCGACGATCTATCTTATCGTTCCATGATTAGAGAGATAAAAAATACCCGTCGCCTGGTAAGTGGCCTTGAGGTGGGTAAAGGTGGGGTTGCGGTCAGGACTATTGCTCCCATCTTCTTTGATAAAGACTACGTGGGAAGCGTAGAGGTGTCTTTGCCTTTAGAAGGGATACTGAAAATGGCCAAGGGGGAAGACGAAAGCTATGGGCTCTTGTTGAAACCCCAAGTCTATTCTTACCAAGCCCAAAAGGCCAATCTAGGGCAAGTGGGTAATTTGGTCTTGGTTTCAACTGTGGGTTCGTTGGAAAGAAAACCCCTTAAGAAACTATTAGCTCAAGGCTTTTACGGTGGAGTGATGGTGGAGGGCTACAGGGCTTTAGGCCTTAGACCCTTAAAAGATTATAAAGGGCAAGACATTGGTTTTTTAGCCATGCAGCATGATATTGGCCCTGATGTTCGATTTATAGAGGCCTCTGTACGCAGATCAGCTTTGATCATCCTGGGGGCCTTTTTGCTTACGGTCTTGGTGGCCACGGCTATAGGTTCGGAACTGCGTGCCTATTTACTCAGGGCAACACAACGCATGCAGGACATTGCCCAAGGTGAAGGCGATTTAACCAAGACTTTAGATGTCTCTGGCCGCGATGAAGTTGGCCAACTGGCCCAGGCCTTTAACTCTTTTACCGAAAAATTGAGGCATATAATTCGTCTTGTTAAAGCAGAAATAAGATCTTTGGGCCATAGCTCTAAAAGACTTGATGAATCTTCGGCAACTCTTAAACAGGGTGTTGATCTGTTTAAAGCTCATACGGGCCATATTGCTCGCATAAGCAATACCCTAAGGCAAAGGGCCGAGGAAGTGCAGCGTATGATTAACGAAATGGATCATGCTATTAGTGAAATTTCTGAACAAACAACCAAAGCGGCCACCGTAGCGAATAAAGCCCACGACAAGATCCAAAACGTCGAGGGACTTATAACGGTCTTGAGTAAGGGGTCGCAAGAAATAGGCGAGATAATAAATTTTATTAACACCATTGCTGACCAGACCAACCTTTTGGCCTTAAATGCCACTATTGAGGCGGCACGGGCAGGAGAAGCAGGCAAGGGCTTTGCCGTGGTAGCCAACGAAGTCAAGGAACTGGCCAGGCAGACAGGAGAGGCCACAGAAGACATCTCGCGCAAGGTGAAAGGCATACAAGATTCTTCGGCCCAGGTGGTAAAATCCATTCGGGAGGTGGCCCAAGTAATTACCCACATCAACGAAATCTCTAATACCATTGCGGCAGCGGTAGAGGAACAGACGGCTGCGGTTTCAGGCATTGCAGGTAATGTAGGCAACGTAACCTCTGAGGCCGAAAGCCTGCATAGCTTGGTGCCCAAACTGGAAGAAATTGCCGAAATGGCCCAGGAGAGTATGGTTAAGGTAAGTCAAGAAGGTCAGAGGCTATCCAAGCTTTCTCAAAAATTACAACGTCTTATGGATCAATTTGTAGCCTAGTTGTCCGGGGGCCCCGTGAGGGGGCTCCTCTTTAAAGGGCCTTTCGTTTTTGGAGGATAATTTCTTCCATGTGTTGGGCTGTTTTTAAGGGGTCTTCCTCCACAAAGAAGTAACCTCCTAACAGATCTTTTAGGTCCTGTGTGAGGATTTTTACTACTTCGGGCCCTCCTGTTATGGGCGGTACAGGCCAAAGGTGTACGGGTACTCCCGAGGCCACAAAATAGGTGCCGATAGAAATGGCCTTTTCTGTGGTCCACTCTGGTGCTGAGCCTACTAAGGGCAGGTCACTGATATCAACCTTTAAAAAATCGGCTATAGTAGCAGCCAATACCAACATGCGCGAGCAGTCTACACAAGACCCCATGTGTAGTACAGGGGGGATACCCAAGCTTTTACACACTGATCTCAGCCCCGCCCCAGCCCACTCATTCGCCTTGGCTTGCATCAATCCTGCCTTGGCGGCCGCGATGGCCCAACAGCCGGTACCTATTACCAGAATGTCTCGCTCAATTAAGGCCTTGGTGAGGCCTACGTGGAAGGAATCGTGTTTTATCTTAGGGTTGTTGCAGCCTACGATACCCGCTATGCCCTTTATCTTTCCGGAAACAAGGGCTTCTACTAAAGGTTTGGGGCTGCCTCCCAAAAGGGCAATGATCTCTTCGGCACTAAACCCCACCATGGCCTCCGTGGTAATTTTAGGAATATGGACCTTGTTTTTATCTCGTTTGGGAAAGGCTTCTATGGCCGTCCGGACGATTTTTTCGGCCACTTCGTTGGCGTGGGACTCCTCAAATTGGATATGCAGGGCTCCAGGGAAATGGGCCCGTTCGCTAGTCGAAATAAATTGGGTATGGAAACACCGGGATAGGGGACCCAAAGCCGGATAAATACATTGTACATCCACCACCAGGGCCTCTACCGCACCGGTGATAAGAGCCAGTTCTTGGTATATAACGTTTCCCGCCACAGGGACTCCCTGCCGCATAAGGAGTTCGTTTCCGGTGCAGCACATGCCTACTACGTTTACCCCTTTGGCCCCTACCTCTTGCGCCAGCTCTTCCATGGCCTTTGTACGGGCTATTTCGGCTACTTTCTCCGAGAGAATGGGTTCATGTCCGTGTATGACTATGTTTACCTTATCTTCACAAAGTACCCCCAAATTCGTCTTAATAGATTTGCGTTTGGGGGTACCAAATAAGATGTCTTGAAGCTCTGTGGCAATCAGAGAGCCTCCCCACCCATCTCCCAGGGCCGTGCGCACTCCTTGGATAAGTAGCGAGAGGGCCTCATGGTCAACACCCATGTGGGTTCGGTGGAGGCATTCGGTGATCTCCCGGTCTATGTTGCGAGGCAATATGCCCAGTTTTTGGCCCCTCTGGGCCCATAATTTTTCTTCTAGACCTTGCCAGAGATTAAATCTCTTTTTAGGGCTATAAGCCTTCAAAAAACTCAAGGGCCTTTCGTCCTGTTTGCCAAAATCTTCCAGGGCAATGCGGGCCACCCTTTGGGCACACTCCTCTAAGCTTAGATCTTCAGAAAGACCAAGCCTTTTGGCTACAGCGCGCAATTTAGACGTATCGGTAATCTGGTAAGCGCTATTTTTCCCGAGACTTACTTCGTTAAATAGTACCGCCACGGCTCGACCATGATCTGAATGGGCAGCTGCTCCAGCGGCCAGACCACGTAAGAGGTTGCGGGCTACCACGGTGTCTGCGGTGGCCCCGCATACCCCTCGGGGATTTTTTTCGGTTATTCTGCAAGGCCCCATGGCACAATTGCGACAACAAATACCTTGGCTACCAAATTTACAGGAGGGAGTTTGCCGTTCTAAACGATCCCAGACCGTTTCGTATCCCTCTTGCCGACCCAAAGAGATCATTTCTCTGACGGCGGGATCTATGCTTAGCTCTTCTACAGCCTTCTTTTTCTTCATAAAGGCCTCCTTTTATATAGAATTTTTCTTATAATAGAGGGTAGAAGGGAATATCGGGGATATTAAATGACAAAAGACCTTATTTTTTTATGAAGTGTAAAAAAAAATGATAATATTTTAGAGAGAGGAGGCCGAGGAGAGAATCGTAGTTATTAAATTATTAAAATAGAGAGATAATATCGCCGGGGAGGTCTTATGCGTTGGGAGCCTGAAGCAGAAAAATTGCTTAACCGAGTACCTTTTTTTGTACGAGGCAAGGTGCGTAAAAAGATAGAGGGGTTGGCCAGGGAAAGGGGCCAAGAGTTGGTTAGCAAAGCTCTAGTGTTGGAGGCCAAGTCTCTATTTAGAGATAAATCAGCAGAAATAAAAGAGGGGTTTAGTGTAGAGGCCTGCTTTGGGTCTTCAGGCTGTCCCAACGCGGTTACAGAATCCTCTTCTTTGTTAGATAAACTAGAAGCCCTCCTCAAAGAGGAAGACCTCACGTCTTTTTTACGCGAAAAGGTCGGGGGGCCTTTGAAGCATCACCACCAGTTTCGGGTTGCGGTTTCCGATTGCCCCAACGCTTGTGCTCAGGTACATATCAAAGACTTTGGGCTCCTTGGTCACGTGGAACCCCTATTGAATGGAGAGTGTAAGCTCTGTGGTAGTTGTGTTCAACAGTGTCAAGAGCAAGCCGTGGAATTGGGGGAGCGTTTTGTCCTTTTTGATCCGGTGCGTTGTTTAGGCTGTGGGGCGTGTCTAAAGGTTTGTCCCACCGGGGCCCTTGTCCCCGGGCGTGTGGGTTATAGAGTTTTGGTAGGAGGAAAGCTTGGGAGACATCCCCAATTGGCCTACGAACTGGTCCCCTGGGCCAGTCCAGAGGAAGTAGTAAGACTCCTTAAGCGTGTGATCTCTTTTTATAAACTTTACAATCAGCGGGGAGAACGCTTAGGAGAAATAATTTCTCAACAAGGTTGGGCAAAATTTAAAACGTATGTGTTGGGAGATGAAGGAGATAACTTATGAAGTGCCCGGGCCAAGATACTAGGTATTGGAAAGAAGACGCCATATTTGAAGTTTCCTGTCCTAATTGCGGGCAAAAAATAGAATTCTTTAGAGATGATACCTCTCGTACCTGCCCTTCTTGTGGGCATAAACTCCCCAATCCCCGTCTTGATTTTGGCTGTGCTGCCTATTGTCCCTATGCGGAAAAGTGTCTTGATTCCCTACCGCCAGAATTGCGCTATCAACAAAGTCTTGTCTTCAAAGAGCGCGTTCGTAACGAGGTGTTTAAGAGGTTGAAACACAGAGAAGAACTTTTAAACCAGACGATTAAGAGAGAAAAGTTTGCGGAGATTTTGGCCTTGGAAGAGGGGGCAGAATTGCCTATCTGTTTGATAGCTGCCTATTTATGGGACTTTACCTGGGAAGACTCTCTAGAGATTTTAAAAGGACTTAAGCTCCCCCAGGACTTACAAGAAGATATCATGAATACCCTGCTGGGAAAACGGAACCCCGAAGCAAAAATCGTACAGGATGCACAGGTTCTTTCTTCAAAGGCCTTGGGTAAAGGAGAAGGGGTACTTAAAACACCTACCGCCAAACGTCTGGCCACAAATCTTTGACCTTCCTGGTCGTTACCCAGGTCAAGATAATAGCCAGGGTAGTTTTACCTAGCGTTTATAATACTGGAGAGAGTAAGGGGAAAACTAGAAGCGCTTGCCTTTGTAGCCCCGGGGAGTGATGAGCCACGGGCCAAAGCAAAAGCTTCCTGAGTTTCCGATAAAAATCGTGGTCTGCATGTCTATTTCGTGGTCAAGGAGTTTCTCTAAGGTGGTAAGCAAGAGGGTCTCTCCCTCGCGGCTTATGGCCCGGGCCAGACCCACAGGGGTCTTTCCTGGCAAAATATTAAGAAGCAGCCGGTGGGCCTTTTTAAGAGGTTCTTTCCTGGTGCGACTCATGGGGTTATAAAGCACCAGGACGAAGTCGGCCTCAGCTGCGGCGCGCAGGCGCTTTGCAATGGTCTCCCAGGAGGTTAAGCGGTCAGAGAGGCTTATCACGGCAAAGTCGTGGGTAAGAGGCGCTCCAAGGCGGGCGGCCCCGGCGTTTAAGGCCGAAACCCCGGCAATTACTTGAACTTCAAAGTCTGGCGGTGCTCCGTCTTCAGCCAAAAGCTCAAACACAAGGCCGGCAAGCGCATAAATGCCCGGGTCTCCCCCGCAAACAAGGGCCACCTTGGCCCCCTTTTGAGCAAGCTCTATGGCCTTTTGCGCCCGTTCAACTTCTTTGGTCATGCCAGAGGTAAAAGTCTGTTTCCCAGCAAGAAGGGGAGCAATCAGGTCAAGATAACACTTGTAACCCACCACGTAGGTGGCCTCTCTTATGGCCTTGCGGGCAAGAGGGGTCATCTCGGAAAGGCTTCCAGGCCCGGTGCCTACGATAGAAAGCTTTCCCCAAAAGGGTGTCTCTTTTGCCGCCACTGCAAGAGTAAGGCCAGCGACCTTGGTCTTTGGGATAAGGAGCCTTGCCTTTTCCCCTGCGGCAAACATGGCCGCAGGCTCAGCTACTGCTGGCGTGCCAAGAGAGGTGTTTGCGGCAAAGCTGTTAGCAAGGCCAAGGCGTGCGCACTCCTTGGCCAGGCTCTCGGGGGCAATCCCCATAAGCTTTAGCCCGTATTTTTGGGCAAATTCGCTAAGCCCTTTTACCGCAGCCTTTTTGC